>Ga0209343_10001170_pt1 | contig 36046 bp, 31 predicted proteins | sample RifCSPlowO2_02_FD_184026 | JGI IMG/M metagenome (GOLD analysis project Ga0209343, IMG submission 184026) | Groundwater microbial communities from Rifle, Colorado - Rifle CSP2_plank lowO2_0.2 (SPAdes) (version 2) | ecosystem: Environmental > Aquatic > Deep subsurface > Groundwater | place...
ATATTGAAATGTTCTATAATCGTCAGAGGAGGCATTCAGCCTTGGGATATCGTTCCCCAGTATCATTTGAGCTGGAGGCTATGGCAGCCTAACTTAACTCTGTGTCCGTGAAAACGGGGGAAGATCATTATACCGCCAGAGGAAACATTTTCTCGTTATGGCAAAATATCAAAAGAACTTCCTCCTGAAGCTCAACGGAGACTTGCAGAGCAATTAAAACTACAAAAGGAAATAAGAGATGCTTATTTAAAAATGAAAAAGGATTCCACTATTGAGACGGATAAGGATGAACACATGAAAAAAGATGAACTCCATCATCGTTTAGAGATTAAGTCATTCCACAAAATGAATATAATCAAGGGAAGATTTTTAGAGCTTATATTACTTGGTTGGGAGAGAAATAGAGAATTTAAATGTACTTGCGGTCTTTACAAGAATGAAATATGTAGTTATAAAAGTAAGGATATTGTAATAAAACCTTCGCCGAAAAGTATAAAATGCTCTATTTTAAAAATTGAAGTTAGAAATATATCTTCTCAGCTTATAGGTGTTAATTTTTGTGATAGATATTCGCAAATGATAGATACTCTTGGCAATATTCATGAGCCAAACTATCTCTGCCAATACCTGCAGCCCAAGGGTTGGAAATCATTTTATTACAATTTATACGATGGCACTCATGCAAAGTTTTATCTTATACTTCCCGAATTAGAAGATGAAGCTGATATAATGAGATTTATTTACAAACAAAGCATTTATGATGCAGGAGCTACAAGCGGTTGGGTCAGAGACACGGAGACATTTGATTTTAAATTATACACTTTGAAGGCATCCAATTCAAAATAGTCTTCATTGGAAAAGGGCAGTTCTTTTGCAAAGGTTATCAGAGATTTAAGAAAAATGAACAAACAGGGAGATAAAAACATGAAAGAAGCCAAATGCCTGCTGTGCAAGCTGCCAGGAGCAAAAGTAACTGATCATATTGAGTCTAATGTTGGGCTCAGGATAGGGCAGGAAAGGTGTCAGGGCAGGAAAGGTGTCAGGGCATTGACAATTGAATTAAGAGAGGGGTTATTTTAAACTAAGCTAATCGCTTAACTCAAAATTCAAGGCCTGACACCTATGATGCAAAAGCGAAGGACTGACATCGAAATTAAAGAAACTACGGGAATGGCAGGGATGGTTGATAACTCATTAGTGAAATAGTAAGCAAGGGGGAAAAACTTTTTCTCGCTTCGGGATAGTTTTTTCTCTTGACAGGGGCCTTTTAATGGGTGTCCCCTTTTCTGCTTAAACGCTCAAGCTTGCTCGTCACCCGCCATTGCCGCAAGGTGCTGTTACCAGCAGTGTTTTTTGTCTGTCGTTACTGTCCACCGTGCTAAAGTTTGTCTGTCAGTTCTCGGATTAATTGTTCTTTCTTTTTCTTTTTTATTTCTGGTGCTTCTTGTTGTAAGTATTCGAGTCCGAAGAATAAATTACCTTGTTTACGATTTTGTCTCGGTTCCATACTTTCAATAAGAATTGCTTCTAAAATGTCACCTAAATTTTGAACGCTGATATTTTCAAATTTTATGTCATTGTCAAGTTTGCCATTATCATTAACTGGATAAAAGCCAAACCAAGAAAATCTGTCCCACCGACCGCTCAGTCTGTCTGATGTGTGATACTTTAACCTTTGTCCGAGTGGTTGGTCTATTGCTTGCCCAACATAAATTGTTTCTCTATTGTCGTGAAGTAAGTAGATACCAATTTGGTCTTTAAAATTTACTTCTGATGCTCCGATTTGTTGAATACCGAGAAGGTCGGGTGTTGTTTTCCAATGAACAAGATTTCTGTTCCAATAAATACCAAATGCGTTTATGATTTTATATTTTTCTGTCGCTGTCTGTTTTTCAGTAATCTTTCCACCAGTTTCTATTATTTCATCTGTCAAAAGTTGAGAACTGTCATCAAGAAATTTTCTTAGAATAAATTCACCCCGTCCCACTTTTGCAAACGCAGATTTCTCTTTGTAGTCGTTGATGTTAGAATTAAGTTGTTTGTTAACCGTATTGGCAGGTGTCGCACCACCACTGCCAGGTTCTCTGTATTGTCGCTCAAAGATTAATTGTGCAATGTCATTATAATGAAGAGCAATTTTTTTCTCTTCAAGAACTTTTTCAATTGCGTCTAACCAAGATAATTTTGCCATAATGTTTTGTTATTAGTTAAATGTTTGTTGAGCGTTGTCTGCATTGTTGAACGATTGTCTGTCCGATATTTTTTCTAAAAGTCAACGCGGGACTGTCCCACGAAAAAATTGTCAAGGCGATAAACTGTCCAGTTGCAAAGTTAGTCCGAAAAAGTCCAAAGGGACAGTCCCCCGATGACTTTACAAATGGTCGTGTCCGTCTGTCGTTTAACATTGCTGGTAACTTGTTTGTATCCGCAATTACTGCGTATATACCACCCAATTTGGAGGGATAGACGCAATGCGGATATTTTACCTGCAAGCCCTCCTTTTGTGAACAATATGATTGATTATTGCCCATGCATGTAAGTGTTGTCAAGTATTGTTTCAGCGGCAATAGGAGCGATAGCCTTCTTGCCATAGCCACCCTGCCTTCTTCTGCCCTTGACATCAACTTTAAGCATATGCTAATATGCTAAAAAAGTATGCATCTGGAGGCATATATGAGGACTACATTGGCAATAAAAGAGGAATTGCTGGATGAGGTAAAGGCACTATCCGGCGCAAAAACAAAAAAAGATGCTGTAGAAAAGGCGCTGGAGGAGTTTATTAAAAAAAGGAGGCAGAAGGATATCCTTACTCTGTTTGGGAAAATAGAGATGAGAGAGGACTATGACTATAAACAAGAGAGAAGACACAGATGAGGGTAATCGTAGATACTTCTATCTGGTCTTTAGCGCTCAGAAGACAGAGCCATATCCAAAATCCCGAGGCCGAGATTCTTAAAAAGTTAATCCAAAATGGCGAAGATATTTATCTAATCGGCATAATTCTTCAGGAAATATTGCAAGGTATAAGAAAGGCCGAAGATTTTGCAAGGTTAAAAAAATATTTAGATGTCTTCCCTCTGCTTGAAATAAAGAGAGAACCCTACATCAAGGCCGCAGAACTTAAAAATCACCTGAGTAAAAAAGGCATTCAGATAAGCACTATTGATGCCTTGATTGCATCTGCAGCCATAGTAAATGACTGTTGTTTATATACAAACGATAAAGACTTTGACCACATAGCAAAACATTCTCAGTTGAAACTGTTCAGAACTTCATAAAGCAAAGAAATGAGGGACAACACTCCCCATAATTTATTATGCCCTCCTTTGTTTTTCGTTATCATACCAGGACGACTCTGTTATTAACGGAACCCTGTCTGGAAATGGTTATTATTCCCATAAATACTGCCCTTTGTGAAATATATGGTTGATTATTGCCCATGCATGTAAGTGTTGTCAAGTCTTGTTTCAGCGGCAATAGGAGCGATAGCAGCCAATTTTAAATTTGGTTTACAATTTGGTTTACTCTCTTGACAAATACAACCTATTGGTTGTAAGATAAAAACAATGAAACTGTTCGTCAATTACTGGCGTAACCCTTCGGGTAAGGCTCCTGTTGAAAGATATATTGATAAAATAGGCAACAAAGAAGAAAGGGCGGAGTTATTATCTATCTTAAAAGGGATACAGGAAAACGGCACTGATGCTGTAGGCGTTGAGTTTAGACATATTGAAGGCAAACTCTGGGAGTTAAAGATACGGAGACACGGCAACCAGCACAGGATATTTTATGTTGTGCTAAAAGGCAATGAAATGGCGCTCTTGCATGCCTATTTAAAAAAGACTCAGAAAGCGCCAATAAGGGAGATAGGGGTTGCAAGACAAAGACTGAATCAACTATTGGAGGGGAGGCAAAATGAAAAGTGATCTTGACAGACATATTGAAAGGCATTTAAAGGATAAGGAATTTAAAATTTACTTTGACAGGGCAGAAGCGAAAAGGAGGATTGCCCAGAAGGTAGCCTCATTGAGAAATGCCAAACACCTTACCCAGACAGAACTGGCAAGAGAAGTTGGAACAAGACAGCAGGTAATATCAAGACTTGAAAATCCTGCAGACACCCGGTTACCCTCATTGGATTTCTTGGACAAAATAGCGCGGGCCCTTGATAAAAGACTGGTGTTGTCTCTGGAGTAAGTTTTTAGATGATTGTCATTACGAGAAGCGAAGTGGCTCGCAACGACAATATAGATGTCAACCTATTTAAGCCGTTTACTATAATAGCAAAGACGGAGGCAATATGTTCCACATCGCAGACCCAAAGGATATTAAATCAGGCAGGACTACAGATGTCTATTTTGCAAGGACAGTAGAGATACTCAAGAAAAAGGGCATAGACAAATGGGTGAGGGCTGAGTTTTTTGCAAAGAATCTTCCTCATGACTGGCAGTGGGCTGTGCTATCAGGCATAGAAGAGGTTGCTTATTTGATGGAGGGTAAGCCTGTAAATATAAGGGCATTTAATGAGGGAACTATTTTTAAGCCGTATGAGCCTGTTATGGAGATAGAGGGGATGTATACGGATTTCGGTGTGTTTGAAACAGCCATGCTCGGTCTTATATGCCAGGCAACTGGTGTTGCAACAAAGGCAGCTCGGATTCGACTTGCAGCAGGCGATAGGATGGTGGTGAGCTTTGGAGCGCGCAGAATGCACCCGGCGGTTGCGCCCATGATTGAGCGCTCTGCATACATAGGCGGGTGCGACGGTGTTGCTGTTATTGTAAGCGCAGAGCTTATTGAAACAGACCCTATGGGCACAATGCCGCATGCCCTAATACTGGTTCTGGGGGATACGGTTGAAGCAATAAAGGCGTTTGATGAGTGTGTTGATAAAAAGGTAAAGAGAGTTGCGCTTATAGATACATTCAATGATGAGAAGTTTGAGGCACTGCGTGTTGCAGAGGCAATGAAGGGAAAACTCTATGCAGTAAGGCTTGATACGCCTGCGTCAAGAAGAGGGAATTTTTATCGTATATTTGAAGAGGTGCGGTGGGAGCTTGATTTACGCGGATTTAAAGATGTAAAGCTCTTTGCCAGCGGAGGGCTTGATGAAAAAGAGGTAATGGAACTAAAATCTTTGGTTGACGCCTTTGGCGTTGGCACATGTATAAGCAATGCGCCTGTTGTTGACTTTGCCATGGATATCATGGAGATAGATGGCAAGCCAATGGCAAAAAGAGGAAAGTGGTCTGGGGCAAAGGAGATACTAAGGTGCAGGAAATGCGGCAGTGATAAAATCGTGCCTCTATGGAGCAAGCCGACCGTGTCGGCGTTAAGACAACGGCAACATGGTTGCCTTGATCCAAAATGCGCCTGCGGCGGGAAGTATGAAGGGCTTTTACAGCCATTGATTAAAAAGGGAAAGGTTGTGAGGAAGCTGCCAACGCCAAAGGCTATAAGGAAATATGTTTTAGAACAACTGAAAAGAAAATCACTTGCCTAACCTCATTGCTTTGTACCCGGTGTATAAATTTCTTTGAATCCAGAAGACATCGTTAACTTCCCATCCGCGCGAATTATCAATCCCTCCACACCAGGCAATTCTTCAATGAGTTTCATGCCACTCTCCGGCCCCATAATGAATACAGCTGTTGATAAAGCATCTGCCAGCGTTGGGTCTTTTGTCACCATAGTCGCAGTTATAGATTTATTGGCTGGAAAACCAGTAGACGGGTCCATGATATGGTGGTATCTTTTGCCGTCCTTAACAAAAAATCTTTCATAGTCTCCTGATGTAGCTACTGTTGTATTAGAAACCTTAAGAGTGCCGATAATGTTGTCTTTGTTTCGGGGGTCTTGAATGCCGATGAGCCACGGAGGACTATCTGGTTCATTGAATACAATCATATCGCCGCCTGCGTGTACAATGCCTTTTTTTATACCATGCCTTTTTAATGCCTCGGCTGCCTTGCCAATGATATATCCCTTTGCAATGCCGCCGAGGTTTATCTTCATTCCTTGTTTTGCAAGCTTTACGGTATTGTTCTGTTTATCGATAATTATCTGATGATAGTCTACAAGCGGAAGGAGCTTTTTCACTTCTTCTGCAGAAGGTGGGGTCAGCTCTCCTTTGTCATCTTTTGTAAAATGCCACGCCTTTCCCAAAACACCCATGGTTACATCAAATGAACCGTTGGTGAGACGAGAAGCATTTAATGATACTTCTACTACTTCAAAGGTTTCTTTTGAAACAGCTACCGCCTCTTTTCCTGCCGCATTATTTACCCTCGCAACATCGCTATCTTCTCTATAGTGGCTCATTAACGCTTCGAGCCGTTGTATTTCAGCAAATGCAGCCTCTGCAGCAGCGTTTAATTGTGCCTCATCTCTTCCAGCAAGGGTAATCTCTACAACAGTTCCCAGCAGGAGGCGAGTGTATTTTATTTCTGAAGGTTTTCTGTTATAAATGGCAAGGGCGATGATTAATAAAACGAGGATAGTTGCTGAAAGGGCAAGGAGATTTCTTTGTTTGCTGGTCATTGAGTGAAGTAGATTTGTTATAAGCTCCACCGTAGAGGTAGAGCCTACAACAAGCTAAGGTGGTTACTTATGGATGAGTAATTTGCAAAATAGGCCGAACAGAATTATGATGCTATCTAAAATTCTTCTTCCTCAATCTCTGTCTTTTCAAGGATGCCAATGCCCGGCTCTTCCTCATACCGCCTTCTGGCGCCCCGCTCTCTTTCATCCTTTGATTTGCAGTCTACGCATACTCTGGTAAAAGGCATGGCCAAAAGGCGTCCCTCTGCAATCAGCTCACCGCACTCTTCACAGACTCCATAACTTCCGTTTTTCAGCCTCTCGAGCGCATCTTCTATCTCTGCAAGCTTTTCCCTTTCCCTGTCGCCAAGCATGAGAGTTAATTCTCTGTCCCGTTCATTACTGGCAATATCGTAAATGTCACCAATCTCGAACTTGAGGGTATTGCTCTCATTCTTTATCTTTTCCGCAACCTCTGTTAAAAGCACTTCTTTTTCTTTGAGAAGCCTTTTTACTATTTCTTTTTTGAAAGGCTCTTTTACCTTGATTTTTGCTACTGGTGTTGGAACAGGAGCAACGGCTTTTTCCGGGCCTTTTTTTGCAGGGATTTTCTTCTGAACCGATTTTGTCTTGGCCTTGCTTAGTTTAGCAGGTTTCTTTTTTGTAATTTTTTTTGCTTTGACAAGTGATTTCTTTTTCTTTAAGTTTGCCATAATGGGTTGAGTAGTATACACGAAAAAAAATAATTGTCAATAAAAATTGATACAAAATTAATACGAAACTGTCAGAATGTTCTTGACACTGCCAATAAATCTCGTGTAGTCTTATGAACAAAAGGGGAGTAGTAGCCTGCTTTAAGCAGGTGTGAGGAATCGTCAACACGGCTCTTTATGAGTCCGGTTCCTCTGGTTTCTTATGAACATACGAGACCTTTACCTGGTTTTATCCGGGTAAAGGTCTTTTTTTTTGGGCTTTTACCGCGCCCGATACCCCAACCTTCTTTTTTTGGAGTGAAGATAAATAAAATGGATAAACTCTATAAAGGCATCCACAAATTTCGTGAATCATATTTTGCGAGGGAAGAGGAGTTCTTTAAAGGCCTTTCCCATACTCAGACGCCAGAAGTTCTTTTTATTACATGTTCTGATTCACGGGTTGATCCGAATCTCGTAACCCAGAGCAGGCCCGGAGAGCTTTTTATCGTAAGAAATGTAGGGAATATCATCCCTCCTTATGATGCTATAAAGGATAAAAATAGTGTTGCCGCAGCAATTGAATTTGCCGTAATGGTCTTAAAGATAAAGGATATCATCGTGTGCGGACACTCTAATTGCGGCGCAATCGAGGCGCTTTACAGGGCTGAACAGGATTTTGATAAAATGCCTCATCTCAAGGACTGGTTAAAGATAGCTTCTCCGGTCAAGGATATAGCCACCCTGTTTTTTCCTGAGATTTCTGGGGAATCCAGCCAAAGGGTTGTAGAGACAGCAAATATACTGGTCCAGTTAAAAAATATAGAGACATACCCTTTTGTAGTAGAGGCATTGAATAATGGGGCTATTCACCTTCACGGCTGGTATTATGATATTGGAACAGGAGAGGTGTATTCGTATAATCCGGTCAATGGCGCGTTTAAACAGATAGTTTACAATAAAGAAAAGGAGGATGCGTAAACCTCGTTAGAGAACAAGATTCTCTAACGGGGTAAACCAAAAAAAGGAGGTAATAAAAAATGTTTCAGAATCGTCAGGATCCAGATGTAGAAGAGATAATAAACAAGGTAAAGGGATTTGGAAAGCGCTTTGGCAAAGTCCCCATAATAATTGGGGCGCTCATTATTGTAATGCTGCTAATGGGCGGGCAACCGTGGTCTATTGTGGGACCAGGGCAGAGAGGTGTTCTAATCAGGCTTGGGGCTGTGCAAAAAGGTGTATTTCAAGAAGGGTTGAACTTCAAAATGCCATTCATAGACAGAGTTGTAAGGGTGAATGTTCAGGTACAGAAAAATGAGGCAAAGGCCGAGGCAGCTTCGAAAGACCTTCAGATCATATCTACAGTCATGGCCACAAATTATCACCTGATCCCGGAGGCAGTGGACGAGGTGTATCAAAAGATAGGGCTGGCCTTTGAGGACAAGGTAATCCAGCCTGCGGTGCAGGAGGTTATCAAGGCCGTGACAGCCAAATACACGGCAGAGGAATTGATAGCAAAGAGAGGCGAGGTTAAATCCGCCATACGGACAGAACTGACTGACAGACTTGTAACCTTCAATATCAAGGTTGTAGAGGTATCAGTTGCGGATTTCAACTTCTCCAGGACGTTCAATGATGCAATTGAGGCAAAACAGGTGGCGGAACAGCAGGTTGCCAAGTCCAGGAATGAGTTGGAAAGGATAAAGGTGGAAAACGAACAGAAGATCAGTCAGGCAAAGGCAGAGGCTGAGGGGTTAAAGATACAGAGGCAGGAGATAACGGAATCCCTCCTGAAGCTCAGAGAGATTGAGAACCAGCGGAAGGCGATAGAAAAATGGGACGGGAAACTGCCGAGCGTAACAGGCGGGGCCATGCCATTTATACAGGTTAAGTGATTGCAGCTAAGAAAAAGGCAGACCAATTGGTCTGCCTTTTTTGTTTTTACATGTAATCGTTTATCAAAATATGCGCATCCAGCTAATAAGGAGACAGTTATGCCAGACAAACCAAGCGAACAAGAACAAGAGTATTTTGCACGAATAGAATACGAACAGAGAAAAAAGTCAGAGGAAGAAAAACAAAGAAGGCTTGCGGAAGAAGAGAAAAAGAGACTCAAAGAACTCCATCATATGAGATGCCCTAAATGCGGTATGCAACTGATAGAGATTGATTATAGCAGTATGAAGGTGGACAAGTGTTCAAACTGCGAAGGCATATGGCTTGATGCCGGAGAACTTGAGGCTATATCAAGGCTTGAGAAAAAAGGCCTTGATAAGTTATTCAGTGTATTCAAAAGATAGGGTGTAGGTGGGGTGTAGGGAATAGGATATAGGAAAGGATTTTTCCATTCCCCAACTCCTACCTCCTATACACGAGGTTTTTATGCGCTGGCATCAAAAAGAAATAAATGGAGTCATTGAAGATTTAAAGTCATCTCTTCAGGGGCTTTCTCCAGAAGAGGCACGGAAACGGCTCGCAGAATACGGACCGAATGAGCTAAAAGAAGGCAAGAAGAGGACTTCTTTGATGATGCTCCTTGACCAGTTCAAGGACTTTATGATTGTTGTCCTGATAGCGGCGGCTGTAATTGCAGGTGCGATAGGAGAGGCGGCTGATACTATTGCCATCGTTGCTATAGTTGTCATAAATGCTATCATCGGTTTTATTCAGGAATACAGGGCTGAAAAGGCTATGGAGGCCCTGAAGCTCATGGCATCGCCAACGGCGACCGTACTCAGATCAAATAACCCAATCACGATCCCTTCTTCAGAAATAGTCCCCGGAGACATTGTCATCCTTGAAGCAGGGAGGATTGTCCCGGCTGATTTACGGCTTGCGGATACAGCCCAACTCAAGATTGAAGAGGCAGCCCTTACCGGAGAATCTATCCCTATAGAAAAATCTACAGCGCAGATTCACGATGAGATGATACCACTGGGAGATAGAAAGAATATTGCGTATAAAGGGACGATTGTGAGATACGGCAGAGGCAAAGGTATTACCGTAGCTACGGGCATGGAAACTGAACTTGGGCGCATTGCCACAATGTTACAGGCAGAGGAAGAGGTTAAAACCCCGCTTCAAAAACGGCTGGCTGTTGTTGGCAAAAGACTTGCAATCGCTGCCTTGGGTATCTGTGCCATAGTCTTTGCAGTCGGTATTATGAGGGGCGAGCCGCCTGTGCTCATGTTTCTCACAGCAATAAGCCTCGCAGTGGCAGCCATACCTGAGGCGCTCCCTGCAGTAGTGACCATCTCCCTGGCATTGGGCGCACGGAAATTGGTTAAGCAGAATGCACTCATCAGAAAGCTTCCTGCAGTAGAGACCCTCGGTTCAGTAACCTATATCTGTTCTGATAAAACAGGAACTTTGACTCTCAACAAGATGTCAGTTGAGGAGATATATGTTGATGGAAGATTAGTCAAGGGGACTGTCCCAGATTTACGGACGGAGCGCAGCGGAGTTCCCGAAGCAACTACGTTGTTCGGGACAGGCTCCGAATCGGGACTGTCCCCGGAAAAGACGATTCACAACCTCATGCTTGCTATGGCCCTAAGCAACGATGCCGCAAGGGATTCCGATGGGAACCTTATCGGAGATCCAACAGAGACAGCTATCCTATCGGCGGCTGAAGGGGCAGGCTTTGATAAAAAGCATCTGGAGGAGAGTTATCCGAGGATTGCTGAAATTCCATTTGATTCTGATAGGAAGATGATGACGACATTTCATAAAATCCCCGCCATTCCCCCTTTGGAGACAGATTTCAAATCTGTCCCCAGTGGTGCGGGGGGGTTTATCTCTTTTACCAAAGGAGGAGTAGAGGTCCTTCTTGATAGAAGTAAGGATATACTCTTTTCATCTGGAGTACAGGAGATAGATAGAGAGGAGTTAGTAAGAGAGAGCGAAAGAATGGCTGCTGACGGGCTAAGGGTCCTTGCCATAGGGATGAGGAGGTGGGAAGCTGTTCCTGAAGTAATGATCCCTGAGGAAGTAGAGAACAGGCTTACCATCCTAGGTTTTGTAGGCATCATGGACCCTCCGAGGGAAGAGGTTAAAGAGGCAGTTGCGTTATGCAAATCCGCCGGAATAAAACCTGTTATGATTACAGGAGACCATCCGATCACTGCGAGGGCAATAGCAAGGAGGCTTGGCATTATAGATGACGGCGGAGAGGTCATAACAGGAACGCATCTCGAAAGGCTTCCTATGGATGAGTTCGAGAAGAAGGTGGAAGAGATAAGGGTCTATGCCAGGGTAGCCCCTGAGCAGAAGCTGAAGATCGTAAAGGCCCTCCAGGACAAGGGACAGTTCGTCGCCATGACAGGAGACGGAGTTAATGATGCGCCTGCGTTAAAGAGGGCGGATATCGGCGTTGCCATGGGAATAACAGGCACAGACGTCGCCAAAGAGGCGGCTCATATGATTCTCCTTGACGATAATTTTGTCACAATTGTAGCTACTGTCAGAGAAGGGAGAAGGATATACGACAATATAAGAAAATTTTTCAAATATCTTCTTACGAGCAATTCAGGTGAGATATGGACTCTGTTTCTTGCGCCGTTTCTTGGCCTCCCCATACCGCTTATGCCGATTCATATACTCTGGATAAACCTTGTTACTGATGGCGCGCCTGCCCTTGCCCTGACTGTTGAGCCGCCCGAAGGAGATGTTATGAAAAGAAGGCCAAGGCGGCCGCAGGAAGGTTTATTTGCAGGAGGCATGTGGCAGCATATACTCTGGGTTGGCCTCCTCATGGCAGGAATCACCTTATTGACACAGGCGTGGGCAATAACAACAGAACATACTCATTGGCAGACTATGGTATTTACTGTCTTGTGTCTTTCTCAGTTTGGCCATGTGCTGGCAATCCGCTCAGAAAAGGAATCTCTTTTTACTCAGGGAATATTCTCAAACAAGCCTTTATTGGGGGCGGTAGTTTTGGCCTTTGCTCTTCAGATGGCAACCATATATATGCCATTTCTGCAGCCTGTCTTCAAGACAGAGCCGCTAACGGTAAGCGAGCTTATAATTTGCCTCCTCCTCTCATCAGTCGTCTTTGTCGCTGTTGAGATAGAAAAATATTTTAAACGAAGGATAATGAAATAGATATTTGCTGTCATCTATGAAAAAGCATGTCAATAAAAAACTATCCCTGTAGCAAAAAAATGGCAAAATATGACTTTTTGCCATGCATCCTTCCGAGTCACTTGAACCAATCAAGATATAAGGTTTTATAAGAATTAGGTTCAAATTAGTCAAATTAGGGTCAGCGCCTATTTTATTGAAATGGATAAATCAGGGATGCTCCCCAATAAAAGATAGCTCATCAAACTTTTGTAAGATTCAAAGAACTTTTTTGCATTTATTGAAAGTTTCCACCTTTTCTATGATTGACTTACCTCTCACGAAGCTTTAATATTACCAAATGCTTTTTAGAACCTTGCTTGTATGGATAATAGGCCTTCCTGTTACAATCTTCCTTTTTATCTTTGTATTGCTTTCGCTCATCTTTGACAGAAGCGGTAATTCAATTCATCGTATAGGCCGTTTGTGGGGTAGAATCCTGCTCTTTTTGAGCGGTGTGGCCATTGAAATAAAAGGCACAGAAAATCTGCTTCAGGGCAGACCGCAGATTCTTGCCTCAAACCATCAAGGCGCATTTGATATTTTAGCTTTACAGGCCTTTATCCCGATGCAATTCCGGTGGGTCGCAAAAAAGAGTCTTTTTAAGATACCTATTGTGGGATGGTCAATGAGCCTTGCAGGATATGTTGGCATTGAGAGGGAACGCGCAAGCAGTGCCTATAAAAGCATTGAGGCAGCAGCCGAAAGGATAAAAAATGGAACATCTGTGCTGATATTTCCAGAAGGGACGAGAAGCGCTACAGGTGAGCTTCTGCCTTTCAAGCGGGGTGGATTTTTACTTGCTGTGAAGAGCGGTGTGCCTGTTATACCTATATCTATTACAGGGACAAAGGATATAATGAAAAAGGGAAGCGTATTAATAAACCCCGGTCGGATAAAGATAGTTATTGGCAGACCAATACAAACCAAATCCCCCCTCACCCCCCTTTATAAAAAGGGAGAAGGGGGGATTGCTGATGAAAAGGTTTTGATGGATGCGGTCAGAAAGGCGATAGAGGAGGGGCTGTTATAAAAGTTGCAAGCTACAAGTTGCATGTTGCAAGTAAAAACTTAAATCTTAAAACCTGCATCCTGCAATTCATATTTTTTGTTTCAACCCATCCACCAACTCCCTAATCCTCTCCGGCTTTGTCTTGAGTGACGCCCGGTTGCAAATGAGCTTTGAGGTAACCTTCATAATCTCTTCCACCTCAACAAGGCCGTTCCTCCGCAGGGTTTCACCGGTTGCGACAAGGTCAACAATCCTTTCTGAAAGGCCGAGAATAGGCGCCAATTCAATAGAGCCGTAGAGTTTTATTATTTCAACCTGTATCCCTTTGTTCATGAAGTGCTTCAACGTAATGTTCGGATACTTTGTGGCAACCCTTATGTGCGTCCAGTGTCTCGGATTATCTTTCGTGCCAAGCTCTTTTGGCTCTGCAACAACCATTCTGCAAAAACCAATGCCGAGGTCAAGCGGTTCATAGATATCCCTTTCCTGCTCCAAAAGCACATCCTTTCCAGCTATACCAACATCCGCAGCCCCGTATTCAACATAGGTAGGCACATCCTGAGAACGTATTACCATAAATCTGATGCGATCTTTCTTGTTTTCAAAGATGAGCTTTCTGCTGTCTTCTATTACATCCGAGCAGTCAATGCCAATTTTTTTAAAAAGGGCAACAGCCTCGTTAAGGATACGCCCCTTGGGCAAAGCGATGGTTAAATAGTTGTATTTCTGGCTCCTGGCTCCTGACCCCCGCTTAAAGCCTGCGGGGGCAAGCTTCTGACTCCTGACTTTTTTCATTCCTTTACCCTCTTTATCTTTGCCCCAAGCCCTGCCAATTTTTCCTCTATCCTTTCATAGCCTCTATCAAGGTGATAGACCCTGGAGATCTCTGTTATTCCTCCTGCTGCAAGGCCCGCCAATACTAATGATGCGCTTGCCCTCAAATCTGTTGCCATTACAGGCGCACCGCTCAACAAAGGCCGTCCTTTAATAATGGCATTTCTTCCCTCTATTTTTATATCTGCTCCCATTCTTTTAAGTTCACTCACATGCATGAATCTGTTCTCGAAGACATTCTCTGTTATAACACTCAATCCGTTCGCAATACCCATCATTGCCATCATCTGCGCCTGCATATCAGTAGGGAAACCTGGGTAGGGAAGGGTCTTTATATCTACGCTTCTTATGTGAGCATCTCCGCTGACGCGTACAGAGCCATTCTCTGCCTTAATTTCTACTCCTGTTTCCTTTAATTTCATAACAAGCGTCTCAAGGTTTTGAATAGGGCAGTTTTTGATTATTACATCCCCCTTTGTCATGCCTGCTGCAATCATAAATGTGCCTGCCTCTATCCTATCTGGCATTATTGTGTGTGTTATCGGCCTTAAACTATCAACGCCCTCTATTGTTATATAATCTGTGCCTGCGCCTTTGATGCGTGCGCCCATCTTATTTAGAACCTCTGCGAGTTCAACCACCTCTGGCTCCTGTGCGGCATTTTCCAATACAGTGACACCGTCGGCAAGCGCTGCGGCCATCATGATGTTTTCTGTGCCGGTTACCGTCGAGATATCAAAATATATCCTTGCGCCTTTTAGTTTATCAGCCTTTGTATTTATATAACCGCCTTCTATCTTAATATCAGCGCCCATCTTTTCCAACGCCATAAGATGGAGATTCAACGGTCTTGCGCCGATCGCACATCCGCCTGGCAGAGAAACCTTAGCGCGCTTAAATCTTGTTAAAAGCGGCCCAAGCACCAGAGAAGATGCCCTCATGGTTTTGACTAACTCATATGGCGCTTCAAGGCTTTTGATATTTTTGGTTCTAATCTTTAATGTGTTGCCGTCTTCTTGAATCTCAGCGCCAATATGCAGGAGTAGCGCCTTCATGGTTGCTATATCTCGTAGCTTTGGGACATTGTAAAAGGTACTCCAATCATTGGTCAAAAGCGCAGCAGAGAGTATAGGCAATGTTGCATTTTTTGAGCCGCTAATAGTAACCTCGCCAACAAGACGATTTGGGCCTTCTATAATAATCTTGTCCATACTTATGCCTGTAAGGCCATATTCTGACTCTTTAAGGCCTCTGTCTGATAATGGTGTATAAGCGTTTCAATAAGTTCGTTCAGGTCTCCCTCCATCACAGCATCAAGTCTGTGAATGGTAAGACCAATCCTGTGGTCTGTGACGCGGTTTTGAGGAAAGTTGTATGTTCGTATCTTTTCACTCCTGTCGCCGGTTCCCACCTGGCTCTTTCTTTCCTGGGCAATCTTTGCCTCCTGCTCCCTTTGTTTTATATCGAGAAGCCTTGAAGCAAGAATCTTCAATGCCTTTTGTCTGTTTTTATGCTGGCTTTTTTCATCCTGACAGGAAACAACAAGGCCAGTAGGGATATGAGTCATTCGAACTGCTGTTTCTACCTTGTTCACATTCTGACCGCCGTGTCCGCCTGCACGGAATGTGTCTACCTTCAGTTCATCCGGTTTTATGTCAATCTCTACCTCCTCTGCCTCTGGCAATACTGCTACGGTAACAGTGGATGTATGGATTCTGCCTGACGCCTCTGTTGCAGGGACGCGTTGGACGCGGTGCACGCCACTTTCATATTTAAGTTTGCTGTAAACACTCTTGCCAGCAATAATAGCTATTACCTCCTTTAATCCACCAACCCCAATGGGATTGCTGCTCAACACCTCTACCTTCAATCCATGCGCATCAGCATACTTTGAATACATCCTGAAAAGGTCTGCGGCAAATATCGAAGCCTCATCGCCACCCACGCCTGCCCTTATTTCAAGAATTATATTCTTTTCATCATTCTGGTCTTTTGGAAGGAGAAGAACCTTAAGCCTTTCTTCTAAATCAGCCTTTCTCTTCTGGAGTAAAGGGATCTCTTCTTTGGCCAGCTCCCTTAACTCCTCATCCTTTCCATCAAGTATAGCCTTGCTTTCTTTCAGCTCATTTTCTACCTTTTTATATTCAAGATAGACCTCGACGAGCTCGCAAAGCGAAGAGTGTTCCTTGCCGTATCTCTGAAAACTCTCCTGGTCTGAGATTATCTTTGGGTCGCTCAAAAGATTACCAAGCTCAATATATCGTTTTTCTATTTGTTCAAGACGGTTCAGCATGTCGCTTTGCTCCATTGCCACGCTAAGCGTGGCTTAATCACGCTTTGCGTGCTTGTAAAATACAAAGTGCAAATTTTCTGTTAGAGATTAGTTGATTAGAGATTAGCGAATTAGAAAAAAGCTGATTCACTAATTCTCCAATTCGCTTCTTACTTTTGCGTTTTGCAATCTTCAATCTTCAATGTTCAATGTTCTATATTTTTTTAAATTCCTTCCTTATCTCATCCGGTCTTCCGCAGGTCATCTCTCCTTCTGTGCATTTACCTGTGCTTACGCAACCAGGGCCTGCGGCACTAAATATAAAAGGTGCCTCCTTTTTTACCAAAGAGAGCATCCTCTTTGCCATATCCCGTATCTCCCACTGTGCCCTTTCGCATGTGCGCAGCCCAAAAAAATGTAGAAGCTCTCTGGCATTCATAGTAGCGATAATCTTTGTAGTTGCAGCGTTGGGAAGTATATACCTTGCATCCTCTGCTGGTATGCCTGCATCGAGCATCTCCTTGTAAAAACTATACAGAGATTCTATTGTGTCAGAAAACCTCTTTTCATTTTTCGCATCCTTCTTTATTGAGGATGGGATTACAAACTCAGGCTCTTTAAATTTAACATACCGCTGACTCTGCTGGGAATACGATGCAAGGCGATGCCTCACGAGCTGATGAGAGGTAGCCCTTGAGATGCCCTCTATACCAAATGTGAAGCTCGCATGCTCCAATACAGAGAGGTGTCCCATCTTGATAATCTTACCCAGGAACTTCTCATACGAGACGCCTTTTGCCTTATCCTCTAATTGGGAGATATTACTGTCCGAATAGCAGAGTTTGGCAGCCAAGACTATAGTCTTTTCAGGGTTTGGGGTAAAGTTAAGGAGGGTTACCTTCATCCCGTTAGACCTCCTTTGAAAACAAGTTGTAACATCAGGCTTTCTGCTACCATCGGTTTTATTGGGAAACGGTCATAATGATGGATAGGTCTAACGGGATTCACACTACCTCATAAAAATTATGTTGTTTTTTTCTGAAACTTCTTCTTAAACTTTTCAACCCTGCCAGCAGAATCTACCAGTTTGTGCTTACCCGTAAAAAAGGGATGGCAACTCGAACATATTTCTACCTTGATATTCTTTTTTGTAGAACGTGTCTTAACAACATTACCGCAGGCACACTCAATGGCTGTTGGTTCATACTTTGGATGTATTTCTTCTCTCATAAGGCCTCCTGTCTCAGATTTCAAAAATATATATACTAACAGCTACATCGCATTTGTGCAAGAAAAATATTACATAATTATATACAAATTTTGTTGAATTACTCAATAACTCTCTGTAGTGGTGTGTTCATACATCTTATTTTGTATGTTTCGGTTGCATATGGATAATCTGGATCCGTAAAATAGCGATTGAAAACCTCGCTATTTTACCCCCACACCAAAGTTTTTGGTGGGGGGGTTTACAAACTGGTGTCCGCCTTAGGCGTATGACTGCCATACTTCGTTGTCGGCGCATTTTAGCTCTTCACCGTATCCTCCCCCTGTCCCCCTCCTGAGGGGGATAAAGGGGGAGGGCTTCATCGCAAAAACATGTCCCTGAGTGCTTTTATCAGGGATGGCCTCCGCCTCGTCTATCAGACAACTTGCCAGTTTCCCCAAAAATCAATGTCTATTTTTGGGTGGATGTGGAACCTTGACAACAGTGAGAAAGGAACATACATTAAAGGGTATAGAATAATCGTTTTGTCTCCTTTGCAAGGACGGCGAAGAGTTGACCCTTGACAAATTATCTGCTTTGTCGTGGACAAAGCAGATTTGGATTTTGCGTTGCAAAACATAATTTGTCAAGGGTTTGACAAACAATTTAAAAAGGTTTATATTAAAAAAACAGTAAGGAGGATTTTATGGGAAAGATTATTGGTATTGACCTCGGCACAACAAATTCAGTTGTTGCGGTTATGGAAGGCGGTGAGCCAAAGGTTATTGTAAATGAAGAAGGAAGCAGAATTACGCCGTCTGTAGTTGCGTTTACAAGGGATGGCGAAGTGCTGGTCGGCCAGGTTGCAAAAAGGCAGGCTGTTACAAATCCAGAAAACACTATCTTCTCAATAAAGAGGTTTATGGGAAGGAATTATGATGAAGTGACAGAAGAGATGAAGATGGTGCCTTACAAGGTGATTAAGGATGAATATGGCAGGGCGGTTGTTGAAGTGCCTAATATGAAGAGAAGATACACGCCTCCAGAGGTATCTGCCTTTATTTTGCAAAAGCTCAAGAAGGCTGCTGAGGCATATCTTGGCGAGCCTGTTATAGAGGCTGTCATAACGGTACCGGCATATTTTAATGACAGCCAGAGACAGGCAACAAAGGATGCAGGTAAAATTGCGGGACTGGATGTTAAAAGGATTATAAACGAGCCCACAGCGTCTTCCCTTGCATACGGATTGGATAAAAAGAAGGATGAGACCATAGCTGTGTATGATTTTGGCGGCGGCACATTTGATATATCTGTACTCGATGTGGGAGAGGGTGTTTTTGAGGTGAGGGCTACAAATGGCGATACGCATCTTGGCGGCGACAACTTTGATCAGAGAGTCATTGACTGGCTTATTGTAGAGTTTAAAAAGGATCAGGGGATAGACCTTTCAAAGGACAGGATGGCCCTCCAGAGATTAAAAGAGGCAGCTGAAAAGGCAAAGATAGAACTTTCTTCAACTATGGAGACAGAGATAAACCTTCCCTTTATAACAGCGGATGCAACAGGGCCGAAACATCTTGTTGTGAGGCTTTCGAGGGCAAAGCTCGAGCAGCTTACAGAGGACCTTGTAGAGAGAAGCCATAAACCGTGTGAACAGGCATTAAAGGACGCTGGCATTCAATCGAGCGCGATAGATGAAGTAGTTCTCGTCGGTGGAATGATAAGGATGCCAAAGATCCACGGGTTTGTTAAAGGTTTTTTTGGCAGAGAACCTCATAAAGGTGTTAATCCTGACGAGGTTGTTGCAGTTGGCGCAGCTATTCAGGCAGGTGTTTTGGCAGGTGAAGTTAAGGAGGTTGTGCTTCTGGATGTTACACCTCTATCACTCGGCGTAGAAACCCTTGGTGGTGTGTTGACAAAATTGATAAACCGTAACACTACTATCCCAACAAGAAAAAAGGAGACATTTACCACTGCTGCTGATAATCAGACGCAAGTCGAAATACACGTGCTTCAGGGTGAAAGGGAAATGGCGAGGGATAACAGGACGCTCGGCAGATTTCACCTTATAGGCATACCACCTGCGCCGAGGGGTATGCCTCAGATAGAGGTGACTTTTGATATAGACGCAAATGGCATACTCAATGTCTCTGCAAAAGATATGGCAACAAATCGGGAACAGAAGATTACTATTACAGCGAGCAGCGGACTTTCCAAAGATGAAGTCGAGAAGATGGTTAAGGATGCTGAGGGTCATGCAGAAGATGACAGAAAGCGAAAAGAGGTTATAGAGTTAAGAAATCAGCTTGATTCCATTATCTATTCAACAGAAAAAACCCTTAGTGAGCACAGGACCAGAATTCCTGCAATGGATATAAAGGCTATAGAGGATGCAATTGCAGAGGGCAAAAAGGCCCTTGAAAAGGAAGATGCTGATACCATGAAAAGGGCTATTGACAATGTAAGTAAGGCGTCTCACAAGATGGCAGAGGTCATGTATCAGGCAGCAGCACAGCAAGGTCAAGCAGGCGCGACCGCAGGCGCTGGAGCGAAAAAAGAGGGCGAGGTTGTTGAGGCAGAATTTGTTGATGAGGAGACCAGGAGAGAAGATAGAAAGCAGTGAGAAGGTAAGGGATTAAGAAGATAAGAAGTTAGGGTGTTAAGAATGCCAAACTTCTAAACTTCCCATCTTCTCAACTTCTGAATTTAAACATGGCTAAAAAAGATTATTACGAGATACTCGGGATTTCGCGAAATGCAACTGAAGAGGATGTAAAAAAGGCATATAGAAACCTTGCCAGGAAATACCACCCTGACCTGCATCCTGGCAATAAAGAGATAGAGGCGCGGTTTAAAGAGATAAATGAGGCATATGAGGTTTTAAAAGACCCTAAAAAGAGGGAGCAGTATAACAGATTCGGCAGCGCAGTATTTGAGCCTGGTTTTGAGGGTGCCAGGACATACACTTACACTACAGGCGGGCCAGTCAACTTTGAGGATTTAGGTTTTGATATCGGAGGAATTGAGGATATATTTGGCGATATATTTGGAAGGACAAGGGCTAAAAGGGGGACAGTAAAAGGCGAAGATGTTGAGTATATTTTAGAAATAGGTTTTGAGCAGGCAATAAGAGGTACTGAAGTCAGGCTCACAATAAATGGCGATAAATTAACGGTTAAGATACCATCTGGTGTTAAAGACGGTTCAAGGGTAAGGGTGGCGGGTAAAGGTAAACCAGGGATGTTAGGCGGAACTCGCGGAGACCTTTATATTATTACAAAGATAAAACCGCACCCATACTTCAAGAGAGAAGAAGATGATATATATCTTGAAGCTCCTGTAACTATAACAGAAGCGGTGCTGGGTGCAAAGATTCATATCCCCACTATTGATGGCAAGGCATTATTAGTGATTCCTCCCGGCACACACAGTGGGCAAAAATTGAGATTAAAGGGCAAAGGGGTTCCACATATAAAAGATAGAGGCAGAGGCGATCAATATGTTATAATAAAAATAATTGCTCCCAAGGATTTGGATGAAAAGTCAAAAGGACTTTTAGAAGATTTTCAGAAACTTAATCCATATGACCCGCGGAAAGAGGTGGGTTGGTAGTTTATGGAGCAAGCCGACCATGTCGGCGTAAAAGCAACGGCAACACGGTTGCCTTGCTCCAGAGGAAGACCATGTTAGAACTTGAAGGCTTTAAGGAAAAATTGACACAAAAGGGCCTCAGGGTTTTAGAAACTGCTGTTGAGGAGAGCAAGAGGCGGCAGCACTATTATCTCGGCGTGGAGCATATCTTTATTTCCTTTGCTATTGTGGAAGAGGTCTTTTTCAGGGATGTAATGAGCGACCTCAACCTTGATGCAAATCAGGTTATTTCTTTTTTAAATGACCACCTTAATGTATCGCGTCAATACATAGGTGTTGGTCTGAAAATCCCGCCTACAACAAAGACAATCTTTAAACTTGCCTGGGAAGAGGCGCAGAGATGGGGAAGGGAAGAGATAGATTCTACTGACCTTTTCATAGCCATATTTCAGGAAAGCCACAGCCTTCCGGCAAAGGTATTTAGAAACTTCGGCCTTGACCCTGATTATGTTATGAGAAGGATAACATCGCGGGTAAGGAATAAAGAGGAAATAGAAGAAGAACTGAAGAAGAAGTACGACCTGCCGCCAAACCTAAAACACTTTGCTGTTAATCTTAATAAGCTTGCCCATTATGATAAGCTTCCTCCTATTATTGGAAGGGATAATGAGATAGAACAGGTAATGGAGATACTCTGTCATGTGGAGCGGAGCAACTCTGTTATGATAGTTGGCGAGCCTGGTGTGGGAAAGACAGCCATAGTAGAAGGGCTTGCAAGAAAATTAGAGTATGAACCCCACAGGGTTCCAAAGAGGCTGAGAGAAAAGCAGATAGTGAATCTTCAGATGAACTCTGTTGTAGCAGGCACTATATTCAGGGGCATGTTTGAGGATAGGGTTGAAAAGATAATAAAGGAACTCAAGGATAGGAAAAATATAATCCTTTTTATAGATGAGGCGCACTCCCTGATTGGTGCTGGCTCTGCAATGGGTGTGCCGTCAGATGCGGCCAATATATTCAAATCAACGCTTGCAAGGGGTGAGATTCAGATAATCGGCGCTACAACCCTTGCTGAATATAAAGAATACATAGCTGAAGATGAGGCGCTTGCAAGAAGATTCAGGATAGTAAATATTGATGAGCCGTCAATAGAAGATACAAGAAAGATACTATATGGCATCAGGCCGCGGCTTCAGAAAAATTATTCAGTAAATATAACTGATAGCGCAATTGAGACTGCCCTGGATATGTCTCAGAGATATGTGCGTAGCCTGAGACTCCCTGATAAGGCAATAGCCTGGCTTGATACCGCCTCTGTAAAGGTTGAGATAAATAAGCCGCATGAGCAAGTAACAGGCAATGATGTGATAGATGTCATATCCCAGGAGACAAAGATACCGAGAGATATGATATTCAGAGATACTACAACAAGGTTTAAGGATATGGAGACTGCGCTGGCTCAAAGGGTTATTGGACAGAGGGAGGCAATAGAGGCGCTTGCGAAAAGGTTAAGGCTTAATAAAGGTCCGCTCAAGGAAAATTATGCAAGGCCTGATGGGGTGCTGCTATTTCTCGGCCCCACAGGGGTTGGCAAGACAGAACTCGCCAAGGCCCTTGCAGAGTTTCTCTTTGGTGACGAGAAGAAGATGGTGCGACTGGATATGAGTGAATACAAGGATTCATCTATTGCAGTTGATAAGCTCATTGGCATGCCCAGGGGTATTGTTGGCAGTGAGCGCGGCGGTATACTTACAAATCAGGTAAGGGAAAACCCTTATTCCGTGGTCCTTTTGGATGAGGTAGAGAAGGCGAATCCATATGTGCTAAACCTCTTCCTGCAGGTCTTTGATGAGGGTTGGCTTACAGACGGCAGAGGCAAGAGGGTATATTTCAGTGATACCGTGATTATAATGACCAGCAATCTTGGAAGCGATGAGTTCAAAAAATTCACAAAGCCAATGGGTTTCTTGCCAGAAGGCCAGAAACTTGGAGACTTAAAAAAGAGCATCATGAAAGAGGTGGAGAATACTTTTTCTCCGGAATTTTTGAATAGAATTGATGACATTATAATCTTCTCTCCACTTACACGAGAAGAAGTGAAGAGGATTGCCATACTCTATCTGAGCAATATAAAAAGGCATATGGAAGAGAATGACAAGTTTCTTGAGATTTCTGATGCAGCCGTGGAAGCGCTCGTTGATACAGGATACAGCCCCAAATACGGCGCGAGATTTTTAAAGAGACACATAGATGAAAAGGTGAAGGTTCTCATAACACTAAAATGGAAAGAGGGCTCTGCATTTAAGGTAAATGCAATCGACAATGAGATTGTGGTTGAGTGTGTGACAAATGAATTAGTTACTGTTTAAGCCAAAAATTGCATTTGTCAGAAAATATTATTGCATTTTCTGGGCTAAGGAAAAGTTGTGTTCAAAAATATACTAATACCTCAGGATGGTTCAAAGCACAGCAGGGCAGCCCTTGCCTACGGAACATGGCTTGCCAGAAAATGCGATGCCAAGGTTATTGGCCTTTATGTTGTTGATGTTGTTGCAATGGAAGGCCCCTTTCTCCATGACCTTTCCGGGTCGCTTGGATTCGAGCCCTTTTTGAACTTCTCCACAAAAATGCGGGAGATTCTGGAAAGTAAAGGACAAGGCATTTTAAAAGAATTTACAGAGAATTGTCAGAGGGAGGGAGTTGTTTACGACAGTGTTCAGGATTTCGGAATAGTTGCAAATACCATCTGCGAAAAGGCAAAGCTTGCAGATATGGTTATCATGGGCCGCAGGGGAATAAATATACAATTTGAATATGGTCTTCTCGGTTCTACAACCGAAGGGGTTATTCGTAAATGTTCAAAACCAGTGCTCATTGTTTCTGATGAATATAAGGAAGTGACAAAACCGCTTCTTGCATATGATGGGAGTTTTACATCAAGTCGCGCAATGCACTCTGCTGCTGAATTTGTGAACACATTAAAACTTCCGCTCACGGTCATAACGGTTTCAAAAGATGGAAATGGAGAGGCGCTTTTAAATGATGCACGGGAATACTTTAAACCCTATGACATCCAGCCTCAATTTGTGTTGCTCAAGGGACATGCACCGCAGGAGATAGTTAAGTATTATAAAGAACATGACCACGATATACTATTCATGGGCATTACCAGCCATTCGAGGATTGTAGAAATGGTTCTCGGCAGCACTACAGAATATGTTATGAGAAGCGTCAACGGCCCTGTGTTTTTAGAGAGATAATCCTAAAAAACTTTTTAAATTTCCTTTCTCTGTATACTTATCTAAAAAGACCCCTCCTTTTAGCGCCAAAATTATTGACTTATCCTTTTGGTGTGTGCTACTTTCAAAAACAATATGAATAGTGTTGTTTAACCTCTCTCTGAGTGAAATAAAGATAGACAAATCAAAAAAGTTATCTTTCCTTCCACTCACTGAGCTTACCGAGGAATAGGGATAAAAAAGATGCCAGATGATGTCAAGACAAATAATATTGACGCATTAAAAGACCTTATCCAAAAAAGGGATGATGTGGCTGTAATCGGCCTTGTCGCGTCTTTGCATCCATCAGATATTGCTAAGCTTTTTTCAAGCCTTGAAGAAGAAGAAAAGATATATGTCTTTGGCCTCCTTGACCCCGAGGTGGCATCCAATGTCCTACTTGAGGTAGATGACCCGACAAGGGAAAAGCTTATTGCATCAATATCAAAGGCAGAGCTTACCGAGATAGTTGATGAAATGGCAACCGATGATGCTACTGATGTGATTGCAGAACTCCCGCATGAAGAGGCAAAGACAGTCCTTGAAGGCATAGACTGGAAAGAATCAGCCGAGGTTCAAAAGCTTCTTAAATACCCGGAAGACACTGCCGGTGGCATCATGCAGACAGAAATGGTTATGATTAAAGAGGATGCCACAGTTCAGGAGACAATAGATGAAGTGAGAAAAAAAAGTGAAGAGATACCAAATATTCACTGCGTGTTTGTAGTAGATGACGATACCAAACTTGTCGGGACAGTTCCTTTAGAAAAGTTAATCCTTGCAAAACCACATTTGCCCATTAAAGATCTAATGAACTCTAAGTCAGTTAAAGTAGGAGTTGATACTGACCAGGAAGAGGTGGCCCGGATATTCCAGAAATACGATGTTGTTACTGTTCCGGTTGTAGATGGGAGCGAGAAGCTTCTCGGCAGGATTACCATAGATGATGTAATGGATGTTATAGAAGAAGAGATATTTGAAGATTTTTATAGAATGGCAAGTCTAAGCACAGATGAGCGGGTCTTGGATTCAGCATCCAGGTCTTTCAGGTTGAGATTCCCCTGGCTTCTGATAAATCTTGCAACGGCATTTGTTGCAGCAAGTGTGGTAAAGGTGTTTGAGAACACAATTCAGGCGGTTGTTACATTGGCGGTTTTTATGCCGATCGTTGCAGGGATGGGGGGGAATGCAGCAACGCAGACAATCACAGTCGTTGTCCGGGGGCTTGCATTGGGCGAATTGGAATTAAAATATGCAAAAAAGGTGCTTGTTAAAGAGGTTATAGTTGGCTTTGCCAATGGAGCATTAAATGGCGTAGTTGCAGCTATTGTCGCGTATCTTATGGGTGTAAATTATATGATTGGCTTATTGCTATTTCTTGCGATGATTGCTAATCTCGTTATAGCTGGTTTCAGCGGCACAGTAATTCCTTTTATACTAAAATGGTACAAGGCAGACCCTGCCCTCTCTGCAACAGTTTTTGTTACAACCTGTACTGATGTGGGTGGGTTCCTTTCATTCTTGGGGCTTGCAGCAATATTTCTTAAATATGGAATGCTCGGATAATGCAATTATAAATTACGATTTCTTAATGTATAATTTTTATCCTTCATTGTCTTTACTATGACTGGCCATTTTAAGACAGAGGCAATTGTATTAAAATCCATGGACTATGGAGAGTCTGATAGGATAATTACATTTTATACATTAGAATTTGGAAAGGTAAAGGGCATTGCAAAGGGCGCCAGAAATAGCAAAAAGAGATTTGTGAATAATCTTGAACCATTCTCATACATAAATCTATTGTTCTTTCAAAAGCAGGGAAGAGACCTTGTCATAGTAGAACAGGCTGAGGTCATCAGGAGGTTTGACACTCTCACAGCGGATCTGGAGAGGTTTGCATTTGCCTGCTACTGTCTTGAACTGCTTAATGAGATGACGCTTGAAGAGCAAAAGAATATAAAGGTCTTTGAACTGCTTGTCAAATTTCTTATAATGCTCAATGGCGGGGCTGGCATCAAAACTATCGTCATGTTTTTTCAAATAAAGCTTTTTTCACTGCTCGGCTACTATCCCCATCTTGACACCTGTATTGTGTGTAAAAACATTCCGACAGATGATAACAAGGTGTTTTTTTCGACCGCCAGAAGCGGTATCCTCTGTTTTGTTTGCGGAGACCAGGAAAAATCGCTGATACCGGTTTCACAAGGGACAGTAAAATTTCTCATCCTGGCGGCAAGAATAGACATTGAAAAGGCAGAACGAATAGATATGGCAGAGTGGGCAGCAAAGGAGTGTGAAAAGGTTATCGGAGATTTTATAATACATCATTTGGGTAAGGAATTGAAGAGCAAGAAATTTCTAGAGAAAATAACCGAATAAGGATAAGAAAGGAAGCGCTAATGTATTTTCAGGATATAATCATAAATCTCCAGACATACTGGGCAAAGCAGGGATGCGTCATTTGCCAGCCCTATGATATGGAAAAGGGCGCAGGGACATTTAATCCCATGACATTTCTAAAGGTTCTTGGGCCTGAGCCGTGGAAGGTTGCGTATGTAGAACCCTCAAGGCGGCCCACAGATGGCCGTTATGGTGAAAATCCAAACAGGCTTCAGCATTATTATCAGTTTCAGGTTATATTGAAGCCGTCGCCTGATGATATTCAGGATATATACCTCAACAGCTTAAAAAAACTTGGCATAGACCCATTAAAACACGATATACGGTTTGTTGAGGATGACTGGGAATCTCCCACATTAGGCGCATGGGGGCTTGGATGGGAGGTATGGCTTGATGGAATGGAGATAACACAGTTCACCTATTTTCAGCAGGCTGGTGGCATAGAGCTTAAACCTGTATCAGGTGAGCTTACCTACGGACTCGAAAGAATCGCCATGTATCTACAGGGTGTTGATAGTATCTTTGACATAGAATGGACAAAAGGTACCAAATATGGCGATGTCCATCACAGGGGTGAGGTCGAGCATTCTATTTATAATTTTGAGGCAGCTGATACAGAAATGCTTTTCAAGCTCTTTGATATGTATGAAAAAGAGGCCCAAAAACTCCTTGAAAAGAGCTTAGTGCTTCCCGCATACGACTACTGCCTGAAGAGCTCCCATACCTTTAATCTCCTTGACGCAAGAGGAGCAATAAGTGTTGCTGAAAGGACAAGGTTTATAGCACGGGTAAGGGATATTGCAAGAAGGTGTGCTGAAGGATATTTAAAGAAAGGCTGAGGTTAAGGTTGATAGCAATCTGGCTTACCTTTTCTTTTGACAACCATAGAAATGTGGGCTAACATTTTATATGTAGACCCAAAAATAGATATTGATTTTTGGGGGAACTGGCAAGTTGTCCCCGATAGATTCAGTCGGGGACAGAGGAGGCGGAGGCCATCCCTGATAAAAGCACTCAGGGACATGTTTTTGCGATGAGCCCTCCCCCTTTATCCCCCTCATGGAGGGGGACAGGGGGAGGATACGGTGAAGAGCAAAAATGCGCCGACAACGAAGTATGGCAGTCAAATCGCCAGTTTGTAAAATAGCGAGGTTTTCAATCGCTATTTTACGGTGTAGAGGAACAATATGCACATCCAAGAGGCATATCACATAATACGGGAAGATCTCAAGCAAGTAGAGCTTGAATTTAGAAGAAACCTTGAGTCAGAAGTAGTTCTCATACGAAAAGTAGGGGAATATATTTTAAGTAACGGAGGCAAACGACTGAGGCCCACGTTGTTGCTTTTATCTGCCAGACTGTGCGGTTATCAGGGACGTCGCCATATACCACTCGCTGCAGTAGTAGAGTTCATCCATACTGCAACACTTCTCCACGATGATGTTATTGATAATGCCAGTATGCGGCGGGGAAAGGCATCTACAAATATCCTATGGGGTAATGGTGCGAGTATTCTTATAGGTGACTTTCTTTTTTCAAAGTCTTTTTATTTGACTGTGGCTGATGGAGATTTAAGCATTCTTAAGGTTTTATCTGGCACTACAACGCGGATGGCTGAGGGCGAAGTTTTACAACTTCTAAAAGGCTGTGATGTTGAGGCAACAGAAAAGGATTATCTCTCAGTTATAACAAACAAGACCGCATCGCTTATATCTGCCGCATGTCAGATAGGTGCGATATTGGGTAAGATTACCAAAAATAAAGAAACCGCCCTTGCTGACTATGGCATGAATTTAGGTATTGCATTTCAACTGATGGATGACTGTCTCGACTACACATCGAGCAATGAGGAGTTGGGTAAAGTAATAGGAAACGACCTGAGAGAGGGAAAGATTACCCTTCCACTGATTTTTGCTATTAAAAATGCAGTCCCTGCAGAAATGGAAGATATTTTAGAGGCGTTGGAGTCCGATAAGCTTCAAGATGCGCAACTTTCGTCTGTAGTGAGTTTGATTAATAAATATAGGGGAATAGATTACACATTAAATATGGCAAGAAAATATGTTGAGAATGCAAAGGCCTGTCTTAATATCTTTGAGCCAAGCCTTGAAAAAACCGCTCTTATAGCCTTGACAGATTATGTTGTAGAAAGGACGTATTGATTCTATCCCATCAAGACCTCCATCTCTTCAAGCTCCTTTATCCTATCCCTTAGCTCTGCTGCCTTTTCAAAGTCAAGTTTTTTTGCTACCTCCTGCATTTCCTTGCGTAAAGATTTTATTATTTCAGGCAGTTCATGGGGCGGGATATACTCTTCCTTCTTTTCAGCCACAACTGGCACAGTATAGTAATCTGCCTCATAGATAGAGCTTAACACATCCTTGATTGAACTCTTGATGGTCTCTGGTGTAATTCCATTCTTTTTATTGTATTCAGCCTGAAGCTTATGCCTTCTGTTTGTTTCATCAATTGCCTTTTTCATAGAGCCTGTTATAGTATCAGCATACATAATGACACGACCATTCACATTCCTTGCAGCCCTTCCGCAGGTCTGAATAAGGGAGCGCTCAGAGCGCAAAAATCCTTCTTTATCAGCATCAAGAATAGCCACAAGTGAAACCTCTGGGAGGTCAAGTCCTTCTCGTAAGAGATTTATCCCTATCAGGCAATCAAATTCGCCGAGTCTCAATGCCCTTAATATCTCAACCCTTTCAAGTGTCTCAATATCAGAGTGAAGGTATTTTACCTTTAGGCCGAGGTCAGCATAATATCTTGTCAAATCCTCTGCCATTCTCTTGGTAAGCGTAGTTACCAGTACACGCTCCTTTCTTTCAACCCTCTTTCTTATCTCGCCGAGCAGGTCATCCACCTGTGCCTTTGCGGGCCTGACTTCAATAATAGGATCCATAAGCCCTGTTGGCCGCACAATCTGCTCTGCAATATATCCCTTTGCCTTTTTCATTTCATATTCAGCAGGTGTTGCAGATACATATATTGCCTGCCTCACCCTTTTTTCAAATTCTTCAAACTTCAAAGGCCTGTTGTCTAATGCAGACGGAAGCCTGAAGCCGTATTCAACGAGCGTATTCTTCCGAGACCTGTCTCCATGATACATGCCGCCAATCTGAGGGATGGAAATATGGCTCTCGTCAACAATCAGGAGAAAATCCTCCGGGAAATAATCAATCAAAGTATACGGTGGCTCGCCAGCAAGCTTTCCGGACAGATGCCTTGAATAATTCTCTATCCCTGAGCAGTAGCCCATCTCCTCAATCATCTCAAGGTCAAACATTGTCCTCTGCTCAAGACGCTGTGCCTCAAGAAGTTTATTTTCATTCTTTAATAACTTTAACCTCTCCCTTAATTCCTCCCGTATGGTGTCCATCGCCCTTTTGAGATTATCCCTTGTTGTCACATAATGGCTTGCGGGATGGATGAGCGCCTTATTTGCCTTTTGAATAATCTTGCCCCTGAGCGGGTCTACCTCTGATATGGCGTCTATCGAATCCCCAAAGAACTCAAGCCTTATCGCCCTTTCTGCCTCATAAGCAGGGAATATCTCCACAACATCGCCCCGGACCCTGAAAGTCCCTCTGTAAAAATCATAGTCATTTCTCTGATACTGCATCTCCACAAGCCTTTTCAATACCTCATCCCTCTGCGTCTCCATCCCCTTTTCTGCATAGAGATGCATACTTCCGTAATCATCAGGTGAGCCTATGCCGTAGATGCACGATACAGATGCGACAATAATCACGTCATTGCGCGTAAGCAGCGCATGGGTTGCAGAATGCCTGAGCTTATCTATCTCATCATTGATTGACGCATCCTTTTCTATATAGGTGTCGGTTGTCGGGACATACGCCTCCGGCTGATAGTAGTCATAGTAAGACACAAAATATCCAACCGCATTTTCGGGAAAAAGCTCCCTGAATTCTGCAAAAAGCTGCGCCGCAAGGGTTTTGTTCGGCGCAAGCACAAGGACTGGCTTATTTACATTCGCAATCACATTGGCTATGGTAAATGTCTTGCCTGAGCCGGTAACTCCAAGAAGCGCCTGATGCTTAATCCCCTTGTTTATTCCGCTTGTCAATTCTTTAATCGCCTTTGGCTGGTCGCCCTTTGGCGTGAATTGGGTTGTGATTTTGAATTTGTGCATAGAAATAATAATAGCACACAGAGGGCAATTCTCAAATAGAACTTCTCTTGTGCTATTTTACCTACTCCTCAGTTGACCGTCATGAAGAATGGGGATATACTAAAATTATGAGCATGCAGAAAAAGGTAATCGCTGCAATCTTGATTGCAGGCTTTATAGCGCTGTCAACAGGTCTTTCTATTACATACTTTGAGGTGAGAGATGTCCTCATAGAGGCAATCGGCAGAGACTTTGCTGAGATAGCAAAGAAGACTGCAGAGAGGTTTGATGCAGCAGCAAAAGGGGAGATTATAGCACTGCAGCGTTTGGCCGCAGACCCGGAATTTATCGCAGCAGTCAGGGGGAACAGAGGAAAGGAAGTTGAGGTTTATCTCAAGAATTTCTTGCGATATGCGGAAGTGAAGGAAGATCATCTCGGTCTCCTGGTTGCCAATAGAGAGGGGAGAGTTATTGCTCATCTGAGCCAGAAGTTTAACTATGATGGAGATCAGTCAAGTGAATTATGGTGGGAGGTGACATATAGTGAAGGGAAAGGGAAAATTTATGCCAGTGGTATCCACCTTGATGCGCTCTCAGGGAGCAGGGTCTTTGATATCGGTATACCTGTTTTAGACCCAGTAACATATCAGGTCGCAGGCGGGATCAGGAGCATCATCAATGCTGACCTATTTTTTAGCTTTGTTAATGAGATGAACTTTGGAAGAACGGGCCACGGGATGCTGGTAGATTCCAATGGAACCCCGCTCATATGCTCCATTTTAGCTCTCGTTGAACACTCGATGAATCAGCCGCTCATAACGCAGATAACAAGGCCAGGGATCAACTGGGCTATTGCGAGAGATGATGCACACGGAGGGAGAGATTCAGTCGTCGGCTTTAGTCCTGTAAAGTTTATGAATTCCCTTGGTCCAGAAAATCTTAATGGCCATAAATGGTATACCTTTGTGCGCCAGGATCCGAAAGAGACCTTTGCCCCGGTCAACAGGGTTATCCTCGGAGTATTCCTGTTTGAGTCTGCAATGGTCTTGATAATCTCTGTTCTGGGTTTCTTTATAGCGAACAGGCTTCTCATACAACCGGTAACGCTCCTCCACAAAGGGATAGACCGGATCGGGAAAGGGGATTTTGATTACAAGGTAGATATCCGAACAGGCGATGAACTCGAATCCTTGGCGAATGTCTTTAACAGGATGGGCGATACCCTTAAAGGGCTTTACGATAACCTTGAAGAGAGGATAAAGGACAGGACAACGGAACTGGAAAAGACAAAGAATTATCTGGAAAGTATCATGAGAAATTCGAGTGATGCGATTATTACAACGGATCTTGATGGCAGAATCGTTACATTTAATGAAGGGGCAGAGCGGATCCTGGGATACAAGATGGGCGAGGTCATTGGGACCGGCATGGCTGATTATTATTATCAGAGAGAGGAGAGGGGCAAACTCCTCGATATGATTAAACGCGAGGGTATGGTATCCAACTATGAAACCAGGCTTGTGCGAAAAGGTGGAAGGATTATTGATATCAGCCTTTCCCTTTCCTTGCTCAGGGACGAAAACGGAAGAGAGATTGGGGCTGTAGGTATAAGCAAGGATATCACTGAATGGACGAGGGCCCAGGAGCAGCTCAGGGAATATTCCCATAAACTCGAATCTATGGTTACGCAGAGAACCCTCGAGCTCGTTGATAGCAAAAGCCGCCTCGAGGCGATGTTGAGTGGTATAGCTGATGGAATTATCTTTGCGAATCAGGAAAATAAGATAACCTTTATGAACGAGGCGGCTGAGGAGATATTCAATATGAAGCGGGAGGAGTTGCTCGGCAGAGACTTCAAGGATTGCCATTCGCTCGAGAGTCACGAGAAGTCCATTGAGCTCATTAAAGACATGCGTGAGGGCAAGATAAAATCCTATGCAGCCGAGTTTAAATCCGGCGATAAGACTGTCTTTGCCCACTTCTCACCGATCATGCACGGTCCGGAATATCTGGGCGTTATCTTTATTGCGAAAGATGTGACAGAGATGAAGAGGTTGCAAGAGGAACTCGTAAAAACAGAGAAGCTTGCGCTCATCGGTAAGATGTCTTCTACCATAGCACATGAATTGAGGAATCCGCTGGTGCCTATCGGCGGTTTTGCCAGGCTTATCTATAGAAAGGCAGAACAGGGCTCTCCTTTTAAGATGTACGCAGACCTTATCATAAAAGAGATAGATCGGTTGGAAGAGCTTTTCCACGACTTTCTCGGTTTTGCAAAAGAGGTAAAACCTGTGTTTCAGCCCATTCATCTGAATCAAATAATAGAAGAATTGCTCCTCCTTTACAAAGATACCTTCGGCGAGAAAAATATAAGGGTAAATTCCCTGATCTCTGTGGAAATGCCCCCTACCTCCCTTGACCCGATGCTTATCAGGCAGACATTCATCAATATGTTCAATAACGCAATCCAGGCAATGCCAGATGGTGGAACACTTACCATCGAGACTAAGATAAAGGAAAAAAATGGAAAACGCTATGCATCGGTCAGCATAGGGGATACAGGCATGGGAATCCCTGAAGAGGTAAAACAGTATATCTTTGAGCCTTTTTACACAACGAAAATCCATGGCCTGGGATTAGGACTATCTGTTGCAAAAGGTATTGTTGAATCTCATGGAGGGGAGATAGAGGTGAAAAGCATAAAGAACATAGGAGCCATTTTTACCATAACCCTGCCGGTAGAGAAACGTGCAGAAACATGATACCTGTTTTATTGTGGTACGCTGAGTACGAGCCTTTAAGCAGATCGTGCCGTTGCAGGACATATATTATTAAAGGCGCAGTAGCCGCAATTAAGGTATTCCGGTTTTGCTGTGTAATCCCTCAGCCTGATGCCTTTGGCTACTTCGTCTATCATGCTCAAAACCTTTTCTATATGCTTCTCCTCAAAGGCTACTTTTCCAACAAGACCTGACTCAAGAAAATGCAGTTCGCATCCTGCAGGGAGTTTTTTATGGTTCTCTTTATATGCCATCGCATAGAGCATAAGCTGGACGCTCTCCTTTGCCTTTTTATGCGCAGCTTTTTCCTCCCGAACATCAGAGGTCTTGAAATCTATGATGTATGGGCCGTCTTTTCTTTCCTCTATCAAGTCCCATCTGCCCTTGAGCCTGTTCATATTGAGGTCAATCACAAACTCCCTCTCTATTGCGGCAGGATTAATGCCATTTTGCGCCTGAGTTTCATAAAACTTCCTAATAGCCTTTTTGCCTGCCTCGTATCTCTGCGTCTCATGCTCTTTTGTCACAAAGCCTGCGCTATGCCAGTTGGCAGTAAAAACTCCGATAAGCTCATCAAGGGTTATTAAATTGCCATCAGCCTTTTTTCTGAAAAATGTGGAAACCGCCTCGTGCATGGCCTTTCCGTACATGACCGTATGATGTGGAAGAAGCGGTACTTTAAGGATGTGGATATATTTATATTTTAACGGACAGGTAAGATAGTCGTCTATCTGATAATAGCTCAACGAAAGGACTGCATCTTCCGGTATCGGTGGAAGCTCTTGTTCTGTTTGTTCAACAGGCGCGAACCGCTTAATAGCCTCTATTGGCTTGGTTTTTACTGCCGCAGTTTCTGCCTTTGGCATGTCAAGCGCTTCAAGCACAAACTGGCTTATCTTTTTTGCCCGCACACCGCCATAGTCTGAGGCACTTGTAAGATAAAGCTCATTCATTGCCCTTGTCATACCAACATAAAAAAGCCGTCTTTCTTCCTGAAGGTGAAAGTCGCCGGAGGGGAGAATGTCTTTTATAAGTGCGTAAGGCAATTCTATCTGTTCCCTCCGCTCCTTTCTCGGAAATCTATCTGCAACAAGGCTTACCATAAATACTACCGGAAACTCCAATCCCTTTGCCTTATGCACGGTCAAAACCTGCACCCAGTCTGCCTCCACATCAGGCTCAGCAGTTCCGGGATTGTCTCCGGCCTCCATCAGGATATTGAGATATTCTACAAATGCAGTTACCTTTTTTACTTGCAGGGTTGCCTCCATGTGCTGCGTTAATTCAAAAAACTTTGCAATATTCTGCACCTTTTCCACTGCGCTGGCAGAGTTTTCCTGTGAGAGTCTTGTAAGATAGCTTGTATCCTTGTCCCCGAATGCTTTAATCGGGGATGTAAGAAATGAATATAAAACCTTGCCAACGGATTCTTTTAGCGCCATCTCACTGTATTTTTCTATGTCATGGATAAGTTTTGTTATGGTGGCAAAACCTTCCTGGGAAATGGGAGGTTGGAGGTTGGAGGTAGGTATTAAGCTTTTGTCTTTCCCATATCCCACATCCCGCATCCCGCATCCAATGAGTTCCTTCATCACATAATACAGCGGTTTGTGGCTTTGCCGGGATAAATTGTGGCATGGTATTAAATCCGCAGCCTTAAGCTGATATACCTCTGACGATGCGAGATGAAATAAACTCATGCTGTCATTGAAATTTGTTATTACATTTAAAAATGCAATCAAAAGCCTTATTTCTTCCCTTGAATAGAGTCCCTGATTTCCGGAAAACCTGTGCGGTATGCCCTTATCTTTAAGCGCCTTTAAAAACGGCTCTGCGTCGCTGTTCGCCCGGACAAGTATGGCAAAATCTTTATAACTTAATCCCCGCTCGTCCTTCCCTTTTTCAAATCCCCCCTTACCCCCCTTTTCTAAGGGGGGTAAGGGGGGATTTTTTACTTTTGACTCTATCATCTCCGCCACACTCTCTGCCTCTTTTATCAGTGTATCAAAATGTAGATATTTTACCTGCCCCTTGCCCCTTGCCCCCTGCCCCTCTGCAGCCAGCCTTTTATCTATCCCACTCTTTACCTCAAGCCTGTCAGGATTATTATGCGATATGAGCCTGTATGCTGAGTCAAGGATTGGCTGGCAGGAGCGGTAGTTTTTGGTAAGCGTA
>Ga0209343_10001173_pt1 | contig 36001 bp, 26 predicted proteins | sample RifCSPlowO2_02_FD_184026 | JGI IMG/M metagenome (GOLD analysis project Ga0209343, IMG submission 184026) | Groundwater microbial communities from Rifle, Colorado - Rifle CSP2_plank lowO2_0.2 (SPAdes) (version 2) | ecosystem: Environmental > Aquatic > Deep subsurface > Groundwater | place...
GCCGATGGTGAGCACCCCGGCAAAGAAGGGGTTGATGTCCACCGTGGCCTCGCTGCCCAGCCATTCGAGCAGGTTGTTCAGGCCGATGGTGCCGCCGTAAAAGATCAGCAGCATGAGCACCAGCTCGGGGATGCCGCGGATGACGGTGGTGTAGACGGTGGCCAGGGCCACCAGGGGCGTGCGCCCCGAGAGTTTGGCGGCGGCCCCCAGCAGGCCCAGCACGATGGCGACCAAAAGCGCGCACAGGGACACGCCCACGGTCAGTACCGAGCCTTGCAGAATGGCGGTGTAGTAAGCGTTCATGCGGGGAACAGTAAAAAAAAGAAAAGCGCCGGAGCACAGGGGGCCTGTGCGCCGACGCGCGGGAATCTAGCCTGGCTTATTTGCCGTAGACGTCGAACTTGAAGTACTTGTCGTTGATCTTCTTGTACACGCCGTTGCCACGGATGGTCTTGATGGCGGCGCTCAATTCACCCTTGAGTGCGGCTTCGTTCTTGCGCAAGCCAATGCCAGCGCCCACGCCGAAGTATTTCTCGATGTACAGCTCAGGCCCCATCAGCTGGTAGTCCTTGCCTTCGGGCTTGCTCAAAAAGCCGCCGGTGACTTCCACAAAGTCGGCCACGGTGCCGTCCAGGCGCCCGGCCTTGATGTCCAGGTAGACCTGGTCTTGCGCTTCATAAGGAACCACGTCCACACCCACGGTTTTCAGTTCACCCATGGCGTATTTTTCTTGTGTGGAGCCTTTGAGCACGCCGATCTTCTTGCCCTTGATGGAGGCCGGGCCGGTGTAGCTCACACCTTTTTTGAGCACCACGCGGCTGGGGGTGTTGTAGTACTTGTCGGTGAAGTCGATCGCCTTGAGGCGGTCTGCCGTGATCGACATGGAGCTGATGATGACGTCGTATTTCTTGGCCTGCAGGCCCGGAATCATGCTGTCCCAGACCTGTTCGACAAACACGCATTTGCGTTTGATCTGTTCGCACAGGGCGCTGGCGATGTCCACGTCAAAGCCGGTGGGCTTGCCGTCGGCGGTTTTGAAGGTGAAGGGCTCGTAGGTGGGGTCGATCGCAACCTTGAGGTCTTTGCCTTGCGCAAATGACACGGCACAGACCGATCCCAGGGCAACAGCCAGCAGGAGTTTTTTCATGGGGGAATCCTTTGCAATACCGGGGCAGTGCCCGGCGGGTTGTAGATACAAGAAGCGTGATTCTACGGGTTAAGCACCCCATATTCGCTGCATTCCGGGGGGCGTGCCGTAGGGGTTTGTACTGTGTTTTCGGGGAGCGAAACGGTTTGAAAATTTAGAGAGATTACCCGCGGCCACGGCAGTTTCTGGCGGGTTTTGCCTATTTTTAGTGGAAGATAGACCTATGTCAAATTCCGCTTTTTTTTCTCCAAAACCCGCCATTCGGGTTGCCCTCGTTGGGTATGGCAACGCCGGGCGCATCTTTCATGCACCGCTCATCAGCGGAGTGCCCGGCCTGCAATTGGCAGCCGTGGTCTCTTCCAAGCCGCAGCAAGTGCTGGCCGATTGGCCGCAAACCCAGGTGGTAGCCACACCGGAGGTCGCCTTCCAAGACCCGGCGATTGAGCTCGTGGTGATCGCCACCGGCAACGAAAGCCACTACCCCCTGGCGCGCGCGGCCTTGCTGGCAGGCAAGCATGTGGTGGTGGACAAGCCTTGTACCATCACGCTGGGGCAAACCGAAGACCTGGTGCAACTGGCACACAAGCAGGAACGTTTACTCACGGTGTTCCAAAACCGCCGTTGGGATGCCGATTTTTTAGCCCTGCGCAAGGTGCTGGACAGCGGTGCTCTGGGGCGCATTGTGCATTTTGAATCGCATTTTGACCGCTACCGCCCCACGGTTCCCGACCGCTGGCGCGAGCGCGATCTTCCGGGCTCGGGCCTGTGGTTCGATTTGGGCGCCCATCTGTTGGACCAGTGCTTGCATCTGTTTGGCGAGCCGGAAGATATTTTGCTGGACCTGGCCTGCCAGCGCGACGCTACGCAAGTGAACGACTATTTTCATGCCCAGTTGCGCTACCCCACACGCCATCCGGGCTTGCGCGTGCTGTTGCATGCCAGTGCGCTGGTGCCCGCCGTGGGGCCCCGCTTTGTCGTGCACGGAACCCAGGCCTCGTTTGTCAAATATGGGCTGGATGTGCAGGAAGATGCCTTGAAAGCCGGGGCCCGGCCCCATGTGGACCGCCTGACGGACTGGGCGCGCGATCCCTTGGTGGGCACCATCACGACACCAACGGATGCGGGGCCGATCACCACCATGGCCCCAGACCTGGCCGGGAACTACCTGGGTTATTACGCGCAGTTGTCGGACCACTTGCAGGGCCGTGCCGCGCAGGCCGATGTCACCCCTGTGCAGGTGGTCCAGGCCATGCGGTGGCTCACGCTGGGCGAGCACAGTGCCGCCCAAGGATGTTTTGTTGGCCCCCACACCTCCAGCCTTTGAAGACACGCAATGCCCCTGCACCGCCATTTGGCCCGCCTGATTCTTGTATGTGCCTTGCCCTTGCTGCTGCTGGTGACGGGAATGGCGGCCTACATTGTTTTTAACCTGCAAAACGGGTCCGTTGTCCTGGTCGCCAGCACCTTGGCGGTGGCGATCGTGCTGGCGACCCTGGCTGCCGTGTGGGGAGGGCGAAGGGCCAGCCGCAAGCTCATTCATGAATACCAGACGGAGCTGGACCAGACCGAAGCCGCGCTGCGCGAAAGTGAACAGCGCTTTCATGCGGTATTTGACCAGCCCGCGGTGGGGGTCACCATGACCTCGCTGGATGGCCGCTGGCTACGTGCGAACCAGAAAATGTGCCAGATCGTGGGGTACTCGCTGGATGAATTGCTGAGCAAAAGATTCCAGGACATCACCCATTTACAGGACCTGGAGGCTGATCTGGCGCATGTGCGTCAGGTTTTGGCGGGCGACGCCAAAACGTATTCCATGGAGAAACGGTATTTCCGCAAGAACGGCACCGTGGTCTGGGTCAACCTGAGTTGCTCCATTGTTTTGCGCCCGGATGGCAGCCCGGACTATTTCATTGCCCTGATTGAAGACATCAGTGAGCGTGTGTATGCCAAGGAGAGCCTGCTGGTCAGTGATCTCGCTTTGAAAGCCATTTCGCAAGGCGTTCTGATCACGGAGCCGGAGGGCCGCATCATTCGGGCGAATGCCGCGTTTTCGGCGATTACCGGCTACAGCGAGGCAGAAGCGCTGGGTCAGACCTGCAGGTTTATCCAGGGGCCGCTCACCGACGCACAAACCTTGGCGTCCATCCGTATGGCCATGACCAATGGCATGGCATTTTCGGGTGACATTTTGAATTACCGCAAAGATGGCACCACATTCTGGAATGAACTGAATATCTCGCCGGTATTCGACGTACAAGGGGTATTGACCCATTTCATCGGCATTATTCGCGATGTTACCCAGCGCAAGGTGGCTTTGAATGAAATTGACCGCCACCTGAAGTTTGAAATTCAGGAGCACCAGCTGGCACAGGCGCATCTGCAACTCACACTCAAAGGCGTAGGCGCTGGCAGTTTCGAGTGGAATTTAAGAACCGGGGTGCATACCTGGTCCGAGCAGCTCTGGGTGCTCTTTGGCCTGGAGCCCGGCATTGCTCCGGCCAATGAAAAGACCTTTGTCCAGAGCGTGCACACCGATGACAGAGACGCCGTTTCCAGCGCCATCATCTCGGCTATTTCCAAAGGGGGCGAATTCTCTGTGGAGTGGCGGGTCAACCTGCTCTCGCAAGCAGATCCGCGATGGCTGATGTGCCGGGCCTACCCGGTGCGGGATGAGAGTGGGCGAATTGAGCGCTACCTTGGCATTGCCTTCGATATTTCCGAACGCAGACAGGCGGAAACCACCCTGGAACGTTACCGCGACCATCTGGAAGAAATGGTGGAGGAGCGAACCGAGGAACTGTCGCAGGCCGAAGCCGAACAGCGCCGCCTCAACCGCGCCATGCGCCTGCTGAGCGATTGCAATGTCGCCATGGTGCACGCCTATGACGAGTCGCAATTGCTGGGTGAATTGTGCGAACTGGTGGTCCGCACCGGCGGTTATGTGTGTGCCTGGGTCGGCATGGCGGTACAGGACGCCGTCAAATCGGTCAAACCGGTGGCGCAAGCCGGCCCCCCGGACGCCTGCCTGGACTTCACCCGTGTGTCTTGGGACGCGCAGCAGGACATTGGGCGCGGGCCCATGGGCATGGCGATCCAGACCGGTTTCACCCAGGTGCTGCAGGACTGCTGGTTCCTCCCGGAAATGGCGCCGTGGCACGAGGCGGATCGGGATATGGGATACCAGTCCTGTGTGGCCCTGCCGCTCATCATTGCGAAGCAAACCGTCGGTGCCATGGTGGTTTGTTCGAAAGAGGCGCATGCATTTGGTGCAGAGGAAACGCAATGGCTGGAGGAGCTGGCATCCGACATTGCCTTTGGCCTGCAGGCACTGCGTAACCGTACCGAATTGGGACGCTACCAGCACCAGTTGGAAGCGCGGGTGCGAGAGCGCACCCATGAGGTGGACGCACTGAATGCGGAGCTGGTGGTCAAGGTCCGGGATGCCGAAGTAGCCAATCAGGCCAAAAGCTTCTTCCTGGCCACCATGAGCCACGAACTGCGCACGCCGCTCAACGCGGTGGTCGGTCTGACAGGGCTGCTGGCTGACTCGCCCCTGGGACGTCGGCAGCGGGATTACGCGGACAAGATCCAGTTGTCGGCGCAAGCCTTGCGCGCATTGATCGACGATATCCTGGACTACACCAAGATCGAGGCCGGCGAGTTGCACCTGGAGCTGGCGCCTTTTTCGCTGAACGCTATTTTGCGCACCACGGCAGCGGTCATTGGCACCAGCCTGTACGGCAAACCGATTGAAGCCTTGTTTGATGTGGCACCCGATGTCCCCGATGCACTGGTGGGCGACGCTTTGCGCCTGCAGCAGATCTTGCTGAACCTCACCAGCAATGCCGTCAAATTTACCGATGCGGGTGCCATTGTGGTCTCGGTCCGCCGCCTCCTTGTACAGGCCGCAGCGGTGACGCTGGAGTTTTCCGTGCGCGACACCGGCATCGGTATCGCCAGTGGGCAGTTGGACTCCATTTTCCAGGGATTTTCCCAGGCAGAGCTCTCCACCAGCCGCGTGTACGGCGGCACAGGCCTGGGCTTGGCCATCAGTTCCCGTCTTGCCACACTGATGGGTGGCCATATCGCGGTAGAAAGTACCGCGGCCAAGGGGAGCGAGTTCCATTTCAGCATCATGCTGGGACTGGGGACAAGCGAACCCCGTGCAGAGGCGCAAAAGCTCCCCGCTGACCTGCGTATTTTGGTTGTGGATGACCATCCCCTGGCCCGTGAACTGCTGGCCAGGACCTGTACCGGTTTCGGCTGGACGGTGGCCACCGCCGCCAGTGGGCAGGAAGGGCTGGAAGCGCTACGCCAGGGGGGGGCCGAAGGCGGTGACTGCGATCTCATGCTGCTCGACTGGCGCATGCCCGGAATGGACGGCCTGGAGATGCTGCGCCAGGCCAATGCAGCGCCGGACATCGGCTTGCCTTTGGTGGTTTTGATGGCCTCGATTGCTGAAATGGAGCAAGCCGCTGCCGCCAGCGAAGAACTTTACCTGGACGGTGTTGCGGCCAAGCCTTTGACGCCTGCGGGCCTGCATGAGGCCGTAAGGCGGGCCTACGCGGGTGAATTTATTGAATTTCCGCCACCGCCTGACAGGCGCGACCGGCGGCTGCTCGGCATGCGCCTGTTGGTGGCAGAAGACAATGTACTTAACCAGGAGGTGATAGAGCAGGTCCTGGTGAGGGCGGGGGCGCAGGTGGTGGTGGTTGCCAACGGACTTGCCGCGGTGGAGGCTTTGCAGGTTTCCCCTGGGCAGTTTGACGCGGTGCTGATGGACATTCAAATGCCGGTCATGGACGGCTACACGGCCACCCGGATCATCCGGGAAAAATTGGGCCTGACGGACCTTCCCATTTTCGCCGTCACGGCCTTTGCCCAGCCGCAGGACCGGGAAAAAGCCCGCCTCGCCGGTATGGGAGGGCATATCGTCAAACCGCTCAACGTCGATGAATTGCTCGATCTGCTGGCACGGGAAGGCCGGAGCGCCCCGGTGCCACTGCCTACAGCAACGGACCTGCCGGGCCACCCGACGCCATTGGCCCCGCAACTGCCGGGGCTTGATATCGCTGCAGCCATGAAAGCCTTCGTTGGCGACGAAGCCAAATACAAGGAGCTTTTGCGCAAACTCCTCACCGACTACGGGGGGGACGCGGAAAAAGCCCATCGACTCTTTTGCGCAGCGGACCACCCCGGCGCCGCAGGTTTGCTGCACGGCCTGAGCGGCATGGCCAGCATTCTGCAGGCCACCGAGTTGGCCCACCGTGCCAAAAGGGCGGAAGAAGCCTTGCTGAACGGCAATACACCCGCCATGGCGCACTTGTTCGAGGCCCTGCATGCGGCCATGCAAACCCTCAGGGAGTCGGTGGACCTTTTGGAAACCATGTCCTTGTAAGGTGTGTTGCCAAGCGCAAAACCTTACACTTGCGGGTTAATCCCCCCCGAAGTGCCCCAGTCCATGAACGCCCCAGTTGACGTCTCCTTTTCCGCGCGCGCCGCCAAGCCGCTCAGCAGTTACCGCAAATTCTGGGCGGCCCGTTTCGGCAGCTCGCCGTTTTTGCCCATGGGCCGCGCCGAGATGGACAAACTGGGCTGGGACAGTTGCGATATCGTGCTGGTGACAGGCGACGCCTACGTGGATCACCCCAGTTTTGGCATGGCCGTGATCGGGCGCTTGCTCGAAGCCCAGGGTTTTCGGGTGGGCATCATCTCCCAGCCCGACTGGCAAAGCGCCGAGGCCTTCAAAGCCCTGGGCAAACCCAACCTGTTTTGGGCGGTGACGGCGGGCAACATGGACTCCATGATCAACCGCTACACGGCGGACCGCAAAATCCGCAGTGACGACGCCTACACCCCCGGCGCCGAAGGCAACAAGCGCCCCGACCGCGCCGCCATTGTCTACAGCCAGCGCTGCCGCGAGGCGTTCAAGGACGTGCCCATTGTGCTGGGCGGCATTGAAGGCAGTTTGCGCCGGATTGCGCATTACGACTACTGGAGCGATAAGGTGCGCCGCTCCATCGTGGTGGACGCCAAATGCGATTTGCTGCTGTTCGGCAACGCCGACCGCGCCGTGGTGGAGATCGCCCACCGCCTGGCGGCCCGCGAACCGGTGGAAAAAATCACCGATGTGCGCGGTACCGCTTTTGTACGCCGCCCGGACGACGCATCCGGTAAGGGCTGGTTCGAAATCGACTCCAGCAGCGTGGACGAGCCGGGCCGGGTGGAAGACCATATCAATCCCTACCAGACCACCAGCGAACAAGCGGCAGGGCAGGGCAGCAGCTGCGCCAAGGAAGAGGCGAAAAATCCGACGGAAATTGCTATCAATTCAGGAGCTGCTTCCGCATATTCCACGGGGGCTGCAGGCCAAAACGGCTTAAAAACAGAGACAAAACCGCTGACCTTTGTACCCAACCCCGCACTGTACGGAAAAGGCACGGTCAAGGTGCCGCCGCGTGATCGCTCGGTGATCCGCCTGCCCAGCTACGAGCAGGTCAAGGCCGACGCCGTGTTGTACGCCCACGCCAACCGGGTGCTGCACCTGGAGACCAACCCCGGCAACGCCCGCGCCATGGTGCAGGCGCATGGCGAGGGCGTCACCGCGCGCGACGTCTGGATCAACCCGCCGCCCATTCCGCTGACCACGCCCGAGATGGACTATGTGTTCGACTTGCCCTATGCCCGCAGCCCGCACCCCAGCTACGCCGATGAAAGCGGCAGCCATGACCACGCGACCAAGATCCCGGCCTGGGAGATGATCCGCTTCTCCATCAACATCATGCGCGGCTGCTTTGGCGGCTGTACTTTTTGCTCGATCACCGAGCACGAAGGGCGCATCATCCAGAGCCGCTCGGAAGACTCCGTTATCAAGGAGATCGAAGACATCCGCGACAAGGTCAAGGGCTTTACCGGCACCATTTCCGACCTGGGCGGCCCCACCGCCAATATGTACCGCCTGGGCTGCCGCAAGCCCGAGATTGAGGCGGCCTGCCGCAAACCGAGCTGCGTGTACCCCGGCATTTGCCAGAACCTCACCACCGACCACGGCCCGCTAATCAAAATCTACCGGCGTGGCCGCGCCCTCAAAGGCATCAAGAAGATCCTGATTGGCTCGGGCGTGCGCTACGACCTGGCGGTGCAAAGCCCCGAGTACGTCAAAGAACTGGTCAGCCACCACGTGGGTGGCTACCTGAAGATTGCGCCTGAGCATACCGAGCAAGGGCCGCTCACCAAGATGATGAAGCCGGGCATCGGCACCTACGAAAAGTTCAAAACCCTGTTTGAAAAGTTCACGCTGGAGGCGGGCAAAAAGCAGTTCCTGATTCCCTATTTCATCGCCGCCCACCCCGGCACCAGCGACGAAGACATGATGAACCTGGCGGTGTGGCTGAAGAAAAACGGCTTTCGCGCCGACCAGGTGCAAACCTTCTACCCAAGTCCCATGGCCAGTGCCACGGCCATGTACCACTCCAACAAGAATCCCTTGCGCAAAGTGACCCGCGACAGCGAAACGGTGGACATCGTGCGCGGCGAAAAGCGCCGCCGCCTGCACAAAGCCTTTTTGCGTTACCACGATCCCAACAACTGGCCGCTGTTGCGTGAGGCGCTCAAGGCCATGGGCCGTGCGGATTTGATCGGCAACGGCAAACACCACCTGATCCCCACCTTCCAGCCCGTGACGGACGGCTGCTACCAGAGCGCCCGGCGTAAAAACTCCACCACCGTGCCGGTGAAAGCGGCAGCCCCACCGGTTAAAGGGCGCATCCTCACCCAGCACACCGGCCTGCCTCCCCGCGACACCGGGGCGGGCAAGCCCGGCGCCAAACCGGCGGGCAAGCGGCGCTAGAAAAATTGGAGCTGGAGCTGGAGCTGGTGCTGTGGGCTGTGCGCCCTGAGTCGGTTTGTTCCTCCTGGTTGATCTGCTAGGCAGGCGCCGGATTTGCCAATACACTGGTGCTTGCGCTGAGATCAACCAGGTGTGGGCGCAAAAGTGCAGGCCATTCCGGGAGGGCTCAATGACCGATGAACGTGTTGTTTCGGACGACGCTGTTTTTGAACAACTCGCCAAAGTACGCCGAAATTTGGTGGAGCGCATGTGGCACGCGTTTTTTCTCCTGTCCTTTCTGGTGTTTCCGGTCCTGGTTTGGCGTTTGACCAATATTTGGGTCTATGGACAGTCGGGGACACTGGGCATCAACATCGTATTCCTGGCGATGACCCTGGCCGTCCTCATAGCCTTTCCCTTTCGGCACAAGATCCCATTTTCCGTGCGGGCTGCCATGCCGGTCCTCATTTTGTCGATTGTTGGCTTTTCCGGTTTGTTTGTGTTTGGTGCTGCGTCTACCGCGTTTGGCTGGGTCGTTCAAGGCAATTTTTTGGTGAGCACCTTGTATTCACTCAGGGCTGGCGTTATTGCCACTGCGCTGACCGCTGCAAGTGCGCTGCTCGCCGGCATCCTGTTTTTGACCGGCGTGATGGTGAGTTCCGTTGACTTGAATGCGTTTGTCTTGCTGCCAACCACATGGATCTTGTTTTTGCTGGGCGCAACCGTGGTGCCCACCATCATTCTCTATTCGATCGGCGGCTACCAAAAAACGATTGGTGAACTGCTGACGTCGGTGCAGTCCAAACGGGACCGGCTGGACAAAATGTCCCGGCAATTGGGTGAGGCGCTGCATGCACAGGAGCGTGCCAACGAAGCCAAAAGCGAATTTTTGGCCCACATGACCCATGAACTGAGAACCCCGCTCAGCGGCGTTATCGGTATGCTGGAAATTGCCGAAAAACGCAATCGCGATCCGGAGTTGGGGCATTTGCTGGCGGTTTCGCTCCAAAACGCCGAATCCCTGCTGGGAATCATCAACGATGTACTGGATTTCTCAAAAATTGAAGCGGGAAAGATCACTTTAGATCCCGAGTACTTTGATCTGAACAGTTTTCTGGCCGGTTCGATGGAGGTTTTTCGACTGCGTGCTGACGAAAAGAACATTCGTTTTCGTTACCACGTAGATCCACAGCTCCAAACCATTCGGTATGCAGACCCCATGCGTTTGCGCCAGGTGCTGTTCAACCTCATCAGCAATGCCGTGAAATTCACAAACGCCGGACAGGTCGATCTGGAGGTCAATCGGGCAGCGCCAGACTTGCCGGACGATACCAGGGTGCAGTTTGTGGTCCGGGACACGGGGGTGGGAATTCCGGCGCACGCCATTGCCAAATTGTTTCGGGAGTTCGAGCAGGCCGACTCCTCCGTGCAAAAACGGTACGGAGGAACAGGCCTGGGGCTGGCCATCAGCAAGATGCTGGTGGATGCCATGGGCGGCACCGTGTCGGTTCAAAGCCGTGTGGGGGAGGGCACCCGTTTCGAGGTCGTGCTACCGCTTGCCACCCATTGCGGTGAGCCCGTTGCCGCTGTTCCACCGGCTCCGTCAGCATCGAATTTGAAAGCACACGGCTACCAATTGAACATCCTGTTGGCAGAGGATATGCCAACCAACCAGATGGTTGCGCGTACCTTTCTGGAAGACATGGGGCACCGTGTGCAGCTGGCGGAAAATGGAATTGAAGCGGTTGAGGCAGCCTCAAGAGAGAACTTTGATTTGATATTGATGGATTTGCGCATGCCTGAACTGGGCGGCTGCGAAGCCACGGTGCAAATTCGCCAAGGCGGCACAGGCAATGCAACGGTCATGGACCGTGACGTCTTTATTTGCGCGATGACGGCCAATGCCACTCCGCAGGAACGGGAAAAAACGGAACGGCTTGGCATGAATGACTTTCTCACCAAACCCGTGCGTGTGCAGGAACTGCATGCTTTGGTGCAGCGGGCCATCGATTTTCAAATGGCCAGGGGCGTGGCGCTGGTGCCTGCATTGCAGATGCACGACGTCGATCTCGCACAATTGGACCATCTGCTGGGGCCGGGTGCGATGGACGACGGACCGGGGCAAGGACCTGTGGCAAGCAGTGTTGGCGTGGAACGCGATATTGCGCTAGAGTGGCAGGCCGATTTGAAGGCGGTTTTCAGTCAGGACGTGGGCATGCACCTGCGACGACTCGACGGTTTTGTAGCCCAGGCCGACTGGGCAGGTGTGAGAGATGTTGCGCATGCCGTATGCGGCGCTGCGGCTGCGTTGAGGTTGCAAGCGTTAAAGGATGTGGCCGCGCAACTGGAAAGCGCTTGCCTGGGCCCGATTCTGCAACAACGCGTTTTGCTGGAAAAGCAGTTGCGCGGGTTGATGGCCGATTTTCTGAAGGAAAACGAATGAACCTGATGATTGTGGATGACGATAACGTGTCAAGGTTGGCCATCGCCCAGATCTTGTCGACGTTGACCGCGCAAGAGCCATTCCTGGCAGACAGCGGCAAAGCTGCCATGAAAGCGCTGAAACAGGGTTATCAGCCGGATCTGATCATCACGGATGTACGCATGCCTGAAATTGATGGCATGGAGATGCTCGACATCATTCGGCAGGACAGCCGTTTCGGGCTGGTGCCCGTGATGATGGTCACCTCGTCCCCGGAGCAGGCGATGGTCCGCCAGGCCATGAAAATTGGCGTGCAGGGTTTTATCTTGAAGCCTCTGACAGACGAAGCAGTCAAGCGGGTGCGTGCCGTGGTGGACCGGTTCCATGCCTCTTTGCTGGAGGGGCCGCAATCCGCCATGGGCCGGCTGTCCATTTCAGACGCTAAATATTGGGGTTATTTGCAGGCGCTGCGGGCGCAAGGCCGCAAGTTGGTCTTGTCCGTACGTCTGATTCAGGGAGAGTCTGTCCATGTGACGCATGGCGATGAAGCCGCGATTCAAAAAATGATGGATACCTGCCTGGGGATCAGCAAAATGTTTGGGATGGCGCATTTGAACAAGGCGCTTCTGAATATGGGAGTTTTGCTCAAGACCCGTGTTTACGCCCGGAACATTCGGCTGGACGAGCTGATTCAGGCGATAGAACTCTATTTGCACTGGCTGGACGTTTATGTCGAGCACCAGGGGCCGCGTGTTGCCTTGGCGGGTGAAGGGAACGTGGCTGCCAATGCGTGAGGGAGTGGGTGTGCCCTAAGGCGCTCCATTGCGCGGGGTTTGTGTTGCATAGTGCAATACCAGCTTGTCGTGCTGCGTGAGGTCTTTGAATGCCATTCCAACATAGAACGCATTTTCCGTGCCTGCCTTGTTGTTGTGGCAGATACGGCTCGCCAGAGTGAGTTCCACCGGTGCATCGTCAAAATTGACGGTAATGCAAACGGTGATGGTTTCGCCCACGGCTGCCAGGGCGGTGGGCGCTTTGACCATGGCTCCGGACATGCTGATGTCCACCAGTGTGACGTCCAGGACCGCCGGGCTGGATGGGCTGGCCTTGTCACCCAGGAGTACGGTGGTGGGCCACGATGTCTTGGTGCGCATGGACTGGCGAACCAATCGGGCATCCACCTGTGCTGGATAGGCCAACAAGGCATAGACAAAGGGGCGTTCAAAGGTTTGCAGGACCTTGCTGAGAAAAGAAAACTCGTGCTGCCCGGTGAACCCCCGCACCACGCAGACTTCGCCTTCTTCCAGTCCAGTTTGAGCACCATCAGGACCCAAGGGCCCCACCATGACGCCTTTGCCGTCAATGGCGCCAAAAAACTGCGACTCAATCTTGCTGGCGCCTTCTACCAGGCGCCGTGTCTGCAGTGCCATACCCGTGCGCAGGCCCAGAGCCCGCAAAGGCAGGCGTGTGACATCGGCATCGGAGGCGGCTGGTTGGCTCATGGAGGCTTTCGGGAGGGTTGCCGGAAAAGTAAATCTACCAGAACTCACCAGCCCCTTCATGGGAGAAAGCTCCCTAGAACGGATGGAAGTTGATGTTGCCAAAAATAAAAAACACAGTTATATTTATAAAACGTTGTTTTTATTGGTGATTTGAGAAAGATTGAAGCCGTGATTTGGACCTTTGTTTCGCGTTGGGTACCCCTGATTTCCCTTGTTTTCGGCATGGTGTCGCTGGGAGGGTGCCAGAAATCGCCCGAAGTGCCGGGTCCTGACGCTTTGCGCTGGGCCGAAAGTGCCAGGCCCCGCAGTGCGCTGCTGGCGCAGAAATACGAGCGGTCCTGCCAATCTTGCCATTCCAGCCGCGCCAGTACGGCGCCCCTTGTTGCCTTCGCCCCGGATTGGCAGGCGCGCCTGCAGCAAGGAATGCCGGCCCTGGTCAACCATGCGCGGGACGGCTTCAAAGGCATGCCCGCGCGCGGCTATTGCAATGACTGCTCTGACCAGGAGCTGGAAGCGTTGATTGCCTTCATGTCCACTCCATTGACCCAGGAATAAAAATGCACCCACTCTCTCGCCGCAAGGCCATGCAAACGGTGGGCCTGGCCGCGCTGGCCCCGGCTTTGGGCGCCGTTGCGGCCCCACACGCGATGGCTGCTGTCCCCGTGCCTGGGGCTTTGCCCCGCGGAGTGGCGTGGCACAACTGGTCTGGATGCAGCGGGGGGCAAGCCGCATCGTTGCAAACCCCGGCCGATGTGGCGGCAGTGCAGCAGCTTCTGCGCTCATCCAGCGGTCCGGTCCGTTGCGTCGGCGCCGGTCACTCTTTTTCGGCCTTGGTGCCCACCGAGGGCAGCATCGTGTCTTTGGACCGTCTGGCGGGTTTGATCGGCCATGACAAAGTGGCCGCGACGGCGACCTTTCATGCCGGTACCCGTCTGGCCCAACTTTCGCGCCAGCTGGACCAAGTTGGCTTGGCCCTGCGCAATTTGCCCGATATCGACGCCCAGTCCTTTGCGGGGGCCATCAGCACCGCCACCCATGGCACAGGCGCCAACTTGCCTGCATTGCATGACGACGTGCAGTCCTTGCAGTGGGTCCGCCCCAACGGTGAGTTGCTGGAATGCAGCAAGACCCGGCAAGCCGATATGTTTGCGGCGCTCAAGGTGAGCTTGGGCAGTCTGGGCATCCTCACCCAAGCCACCAGTACCGTCTTGCCTGCCTACAACCTCAAGCGCAAAGTGTGGCTCAAGCCGGTGGAAGAGTTGCTGCAGATGACCCCCGAGCTGGCCAGGCAACACCGCCATTTTGAGTTCTATTACCTGCCTTTCACCGGGTATGCAGCCGCGATTACCCATGACCTTCACGCGGGCAGCGATGTGCTGCGCCCCGACTCTGCCGACGAAGAGATGCTGCGCGACCTGCGGCATTTGCGGGATTGGCTGGGCCGCTTTCCCGACCTGCGGCGCTGGGTCGCCCAAAAATTGATCGACCCGGCCCAGACCGAACTGGCGCAGGACCGTTCGTGGAAACTGCTGTCCACCCAGCGGCCCACCAAGTTCAACGAATCCGAGTGCCATGTGCCGCGTGAACTGGGCGTGGACTGCGTGCGTGAGGTGATCCGCACACTGGAATTGCGCAACGACGTGTTCTTTCCCATGGAGTTTCGCTTCGTCAAGGGTGACGACGCGTGGCTGAGTCCGTTTTACCAGCAAGACAGTTGCTCCATCGCCGTGCATGCGGCTGCGGGGGAAGCCTATGACTATTTGGTCAGTGACATTGCGCCGGTGTTTCGCAAATTCAACGGGCGCCCCCATTGGGGCAAGCTGCACGGACACACTGCTGCCGACCTGCCTGCCCTGTACCCGCGCTGGAAGGACTTTTTGCAGGTGCGCGCCGAACTGGACCCCACCGGGCGCATGCTCAACCCGCATTTGCGCAGCCTGTTCGGCATCCCTGCACGCGCCTAGACTTACCGGAGGATGAACCATGTCGCAGCTTCAACGTAGAACCGTTTTGGGCGCCCTCGGTGCGGGGCTGGCGGGTGCATTGCTTGCCAGACCCGGGCGTGTGGGGGCACCGCATGCGGCCTATTTCACCGACCTGACCCGCGCATTGCGGGAAGCGGGCATCGCCACGCCCACGCTGGTGATTGACCGCCAGCGGCTGCATGCCAATGTGCAGCAGATTGTGAAAAATATCGGCGCTCGCATGCAGTTGCGGGTGGTGGCCAAATCACTGCCCAGTGTGGCCTTGATCAACGAGGTGCTGGCGCTGGCCCACACAGACCGCTTGATGCTGTTCAGCCTCCCGCAATTGATGCAACTCTCCACCGGCACGCACCGCATTTTGCTGGGCAAACCCATGCCAGTGGCAGCGGCAGCCCGGTTTTACCGGGACAGCAAGGCCCGCCCACCCACGGAAAAATTGCAATGGTTGGTCGATACCCCGCAGCGCCTGGCCCAGTACCGGGATCTGGCGCAACAGCAGCGGCTTGATATGGCCGTGAACTTTGAAATTGATGTGGGTCTGCACCGGGGTGGTATTGCCAGTGCACAAAGCTTGCAGGAAATGCTGGCCATTCTCCAGTCCGAACCGCGTTTGCATTGGTCTGGCCTGATGGGGTATGACGCCCATGTCAGCAAAATTCCGGACATTGCCGGGTCCCGTCAGGGCGCGATGGACCATGCGCGTGCCACTTACGCCGCCTATGCCCAACAGGTAAAGGCAACCCTGGGCGCCGTAATCACCCAAGACGCCACCTTCAACGCGGGCGGCTCGCCCACCTACCGTTTGTATGACGGCTCAGGCATCGAAAACGAAGTGTCGGTCGGGTCCGCCATGGTCAAGGGGGTGGACTTTGATACCCCACTGCTGGCCGACTTGCAGCCCGCCACCTTCATTGCCACACCGGTGCTCAAGGCCCAGAGCCGGTTCCAGATGCCCTATGGGGTGGAGGTGCTGGGCGACGCGGCGCGCCTGTGGGACCGCAATCAGGATAAGGCCTATTTCATTTACGGCGGCAACTGGTTGGCCGACCCGGTTTCGCCTGCGGGCCTGAGTGGCAGCGGTTTGTACGGAACCTCGTCCAACCAGCAGGTGCTGGTGGGATCGGGCCTGCAAGACCTGAAGGTGGACGACATGGTGTTCTTCCGACCGCGCCAAAGCGAAGCCGTGCTGCAGCAGTTTGGCGACATCGCGGTGTACGAAGGTGGGAAAATAGTGCAGTTTTGGCAGCCCATGGCCGCCACCGCCTAATGCAGCACCGCAGCGCGGTTCCCTTTATGATTTCGCAGGTATGACCCAGCCCCCCAGCCAGATTCAGCAACGCAAAACCCGTGAGGCGCAAGCGCGGCGCGACCACATCTTTGCCGTGGTCAAGGCGCTCATCAAACAGGGCGGGGCGCGTGAGGTGACCATTCGCAAAGTGGCGCAGGAGGCCGGTTTTTCCACCACGGTGGTGTACTCCCTGTTCAAAGACAAGGCGACCCTGATCACCCGCGCCATGGATGACGATTTGCTGGCGCTGGTGGGGGTGATGAAAAATGCGGCGGCGGTGAGCGCCGACCCCCTGCAGCGCCTGCGTTTGGCGGGCCATGCCTATGTACGCTTTGGTTTGGCGCATCCCGACGAGTACGCCCTGGTGTTCATGGAGCCCCGCCCGCATGCACCGGTGGAGGCTGCCGAAGTGCAGCATGGCAATGCGGAACAGGACCCCTATGCCTTCGCCCATGGCCTTTTGCAGGCGCTGGCGGTTGAATGCCTGGGTTTTGTATTCAAGGATGGTGTGCTTTCCAGCGACGACGCCCGCAAGGTGCACCTGATGACGCAAATCTTCTGGCAGGGCCTGCACGGGCTGGTGTCACTGCACATCGTCATGGGTGAAGACGACCCCTGGGCCCCCTATATCGCGCCGCAGACCGGCGTGGATGCCATGCTCGATGTGTTGATCGCGGGACTTTTTCAGCGGTTCCGGGTGGCGGCGGGCTAAAGCCGCTCAACCCTTCTCTTTGGGCAATGACCTGGCCCAACGCACAATGGATTGCACCATCGGGGCCACGGCCTGTGGCGACTTGATGTCGCCCGCCAGCACATGCTGGCCTTTGCTGGTGCTGTAAGTCACCGCTTCAATGGTTTTGAGGGGCGCGCCAAAGCGCGTGAAAGCGGCCTGGGTCTCCACCGGGTCTACGGTTTGGTCCAGTTCGCTGTACAGCACCAGCACGGGGGTCTGGAAGGTGGACAAATCACTGTCGCGCACGCTTTTGACCAGGGCCATCATGGGAAACACCGCCCGCGTCGGGTAGCGCGTGGTCCAGGCATTGGTTTCACGGGCGTCTTCGGGCGTCCAGCCGCGGTTTTTTCCCTCCAGCGCCAGTGCAAGGCGCCGACCCCAGGGGCCATTGATCATTTCGGCGCGTTTGTCCTTGGGGCCAAAGTTGGGCGAGATGAACACATGGGCGGCGACCCGGCTGCTTTCGGGTGATGTGGCCAGCCAGGTGGCCAGGGTGGCGCCGGTCGAGCAACTGATCAGCAACACCCGCTCACCCAGGGTCTGTCCAATGCGCACCGCCTCGACGGCGTCGGCCATCCAGTCTTGTGTGCTGGCCTCGGCCATGGCGGCGCCTGGGCGACCATGGCCGGTCAGGCGGGTATGGAAGGCATTGGCGCCCAGGTCCTGGGCAACCCGGTCCGCCACGGGGGCCGTTTCCAGGCGGCTCGCAGAAAAACCATGGAGGTAAACCACCGCCCAGGGCGTGCGCAGTTTGGCGCTGGAATGCCAGACAATGCCCTTGGCGTTACCGGGCTTGATGTCGGGGTAGGCAGCTTCACTGGTTTTGATCCAGTCGTCCAGTTCAGCAAGATGGGCGGTTGGCAAAGGCCGTGGGCTGGACATAGGGGCTCCAAGTTCGTTGCGGGGACCGGCCAAAAAGACGGCCACGGCCAGTACCAATGCGGTGGCTATTCCAAGAACAAGGCGTAACCATGGCCTGCGTGTGGCAGGGGCTTCAACGGGTGCAAAGGCGTGAGACGGCACGAGGTTCTCTCCCAAGGATATTTGGCTAAGATGGTACACCTGCGGCATCACGGCAATTGAAAAGGGTTGACTATGAAATGGGCATCGGCTTGGGCACTGGCCCTGGGTGTGGGCTTGGGCCTATCGGGATGTGCCCGATTGAGCGAAACCGGTGTGTTGCTCTTGAGAACCACCGCTCCGGCGCTGGCCATTGTCAATGGACAGATGCTGCAAGGCGAAGTGCAGTTGCTGCCTGACCGCACCGGTTCGGTGGAACTGCGCGCCAGTTCGAACGCGTCCAGCAGCCCCGAGTCCGCGCCCATTTCCAATTGCATGGGACGTCTGCGTTTTACTGGCACTACGGCCGGGGAGATTGATTTGCGTTGCAACGATGGTTCGGTGGCTGCGCTGTTATTCAGCCTGCACAGTGATGCCACCGGCTATGCCTATGGCCAAACCGCCACCGCCCCGGTGAGCCTGACGTTTGGCATGCGCCCCTCTGTTGCCAGTGCCTACCTGACGGTTCCGCCGCAAAAGCCGCTGGCGGAACGTGCAGATGGATCGTCCTCGGAGCTTCAATGAGAAATTTGCAGAAGTTGCTATTGTTTTAGTAGCTTATTGCGCAGCATCCACGCGGGCTGCAGCCTATTTCTTCATATTTTTAATGGCCAGCGCCGCATCTTTGACCAGCTGCGGGCCCCGGTAGATCAGGCCGGTGTAGATCTGTACCACGTCGGCGCCCGCGCGGATTTTGCTGACCGCGTCGTCGGCGCTCAGGATGCCGCCCACGCCGATGATGGGAAACTTTGGCCCCAGGGCGGCGCGCAATTGCGCAATCACCCGGTTGCTCATCTCCAGCACCGGCGCGCCCGACAGGCCACCGGTTTCCTGGGCGTGGGGCAGGCCTTGCACGGCATCACGGCTGAGCGTGGTGTTGGTGGCGACCACGCCATCCATGCCGTGGCGCAAGAGTGTGGCGGCGATCACCGCCACCTGGGCCTCATCCAGATCGGGGGCAATTTTCAGGAAAATGGGCACATACCGGGGGCGGACGCCGCCTTGGCCGTCGGGTGTGCCGTTTTGCACGGCCAGTACCTTGCGCCGCTGGGCCAGTGCCGCCAACAGGCTGTCCAGCGCTTCGTCGCTTTGCAGGGCGCGCAGGTTTTTGGTGTTGGGGCTGGAGATGTTGACCGTGACGTAGTCGGCGTGGGGGTAGACGCCGTCCAGGCAGGCCAGGTAGTCGTCCGTGGCTTTTTCGATGGGGGTGGCGGCGTTTTTGCCGATGTTCAGGCCCAGCAGCAGGGCCGGGTTTTTCTGGCGGCGCAGGGCCGAGCGCTGCACATTGGTGATGAAGGCGTCCAGCCCCTCGTTGTTGAACCCCAGGCGGTTGATCAGGGCATTGGCCTGGGGCAGGCGGAACATGCGCGGTTTGGGGTTGCCCGGTTGTGCTTTGGGCGTGACGGTACCCACTTCGACAAAGCCAAAACCCATGGCGCCCAGGCCATCAATGCAGCGGGCGTTCTTGTCCAGCCCGGCCGCCATGCCCACCCGGTTGGGGAAACGCAGGCCCGCCAGCTCAATGGGGTCGTCCACCCGGTCGCTGCAATAGGCCATGCGCAAAGGCGTGCCCTGGGTGGCCGCCAGACCGGCCATGGTGATTTCGTGGGCGGCTTCGGCGTCCAGGCTGAACAAAAATCTGCGTGCCAGACCGTAGGGAACAAGAGACATTGGATAATTCCTGCAATACTTTTTAACAACTCCCCCGATTTTCCCCGATGACAAGCTCCAATTCCTCCAGCCCCGCAACATCTTCTTCGCAGCCCGGCACTGCACTGACCCAGGATGAACTGAAAACCCTGGTCGGACAGGCGGCCCTGCAGTACGTGGTGCCTGGCGAGATCGTGGGCGTGGGCACCGGCTCCACGGTCAACAAGTTCATCGACGCACTGGCCACCATCAAGGACCAGATCAAGGGCGCGGTGTCCAGTTCCGTGGCCAGCACCGAGCGGCTGCTGGCGCTGGGGATTCCGGTGTTGGACTCGAACGAGGTGGCGTCCTTGTCGGTCTACATCGACGGTGCGGACGAGATCGACGGCCAGGGCAACATGGTCAAAGGCGGCGGTGCGGCGCTCACGCGCGAGAAGATTGTGGCGGCACAGTCGGCCAAGTTTGTGTGTATTGCCGACGAGTCCAAGCTGGTGCAGACCCTGGGCAAATTTCCCCTGCCGGTGGAAGTGATTCCCATGGCCACCCAGCGCGTGATCGCCCAGTTTGCAGCCCAAGGCGGCAGCGCCAAAATCCGCCTCAAGGATGGCCAGCCGCTGGTGACCGACAACGGCCAGTACATCGTGGATGTGACCGGTCTGCAGATCACCGACCCCCGCGCTTTCGAGGCCGAGGTGAGCCAGTGGCCTGGCGTGGTGACGGTGGGCGTTTTTGCGTTTCAGCGCGCCCAGGTGTGCCTGCTGGGCACGGCCAGCGGCGTCAAAACGCTCACCTTTTAAGGGGCTGCGGGGGCTGGTTGGGCGTTTGACAAGTGCGGCAGCGCAGTTATCCTGAGCAGCCATAGACGAATAAAAATGGCCTAAAAGGGAGCAGGGTATGTGGAAATTTTTGAGGTTGGGTCTGTCCAAACGCCGTGCGCAAGAGGGCCCAGCCACCGTGCCGCCGACGGTGCGTGGCGCAAGTGCACCAGACCACACCGCCAGGCGCCGGGAGTTGGTTCGGGTTGTGCTGCGCGACACACTGCGAAAACACGGCATTCCTACCGATTGGATAGGTTTTGAGATCACGCCCCTGGGCAACTCCGTGGATGGTGATGTGCACCTGGTTCATCTGGTCGTCTTGAAGTGGCACGAACACCTGATGGACTATGCGCCGGTTCTGCAAGAACAGTTGTGGCTGGGTTTGGGACGGTTTTCTCCCGATGTGGACCGTGCCCAATTTACCTTTGGCTGGAAGTTTTCACCCGACTGCGCTTGCCCGGTGGATGCCATGCCAGAGCCCGCATTCTGGTCTGGCAGAAAGAGTGCACGGGTTACAGTGCCACCGCCTGCATCCAGAAAATTTGATCTGCCAGCCTCCGAGTATGACCACAGGAGTTCGGGTTTTGCGCCTACGCAGCCAGGGGAAATGAACTAGCTATTCAGCAGCCCGCTAGAACTGAATACCCGCCGGGTTGGCCGGGTTGGCGGCTGGAGGCGGGCGGGCGGTATCCGGTGCTGCGGCTTTTTCTTCTGCTTTGGGCGGCGCCACGGGCTTTTGCAAACTGACCAGGGGTAAAGGGGGCGCGTTTTTGTACGCGGCAGGCAGTTGCGATGTTTTGGGGTAACCCGCAGCGTCCAGGTACTGCGTCCATTCGGAGTCGGACAGGCCCTTGATGCGCTGGCCACCAATGGTCAGAAATGGCAATGAGCTTTCGCCGCTGATGCGCTGCAGGGATTCGGCGTCTTCGGCGGTGGTGACCGTGCGCTCATTGAAAGGCACTCCCCGGTTGACGAGCAGGGAGCGGCCCATGTCGCAGGGCGCACATTTGGGCGAGGTGTACAGGGTGACCGGGTACTTGGCCACCACTTGACGCAATTCAAAGGGCAGGGTGGCGCTGTTGGCCGATGCGGCATTGGCCCCCACACCCGTGCCAGCCACTTTACCCTGCTCGGCAGAAACCGGTGCTTTGTCGGAAAAGGTGACCTTGCCGTCGGCGCCCACGATACGGTATATGGTTTGGGCCTGTACACCGGCAGTTGCACACAGCAGTGCGGCACTGCCCAGCACCAGTGTCAAGGCAGAGGGAGTGAGGCGGGTTTTCATGCGGGTTTTCCTTGTGTCATGCCCTGGTGGCGCAAGAGTGCGTCCAGTGTGGGTTCACGGCCGCGAAAGGCCTTGAACGACTCCATGGCGGGGCGGCTGCCGCCGGCCTCCAAAATGGCCTGGCGGTATTTTCTACCGGTTTCCACATTAGGGGAACCATCGGCATGGGCAGTTTCTTCAAATGCGGCGTAGGCATCGGCGCTGAGCACCTCGGCCCACTTGTAGCTGTAGTAACCCGCCGCATAACCACCGGCAAAAATGTGGCTGAAGGTATGGGGCGTGCGGCTCCACTCGGGCGGCTGCAACACCGCAATTTCCTTGCGAACTTCGTTGAGCAAAGGCATGAAGTCCTGCGCAGGATCGTGCACGGTGTGCAGCAGCATGTCGAACAGCGAAAACTCGATTTGCCGCAGGGTCTGCATGCCGCTTTGGAAGTTGCGCGCCGCCAGCATTTTGTCAAACAGGGCGCGTGGCAGCGACGCGCCGGTGTCCACATGGGAGGTCATGTGCTCCAACACGCGCCATTCCCAGCAGAAATTCTCCATGAACTGGCTTGGCAATTCCACTGCGTCCCACTCTACGCCGCTGATGCCGGAGACATCGTGCTCGCTCACCTGGGTCAGCATGTGGTGCAGGCCATGGCCAAATTCGTGGAACAGCGTGGTGACGTCGTCGTGCGAGAGCAGTGCGGGCTTTTTGACGCCATCCACTTCCACGCCCTCGGCAAAGTTGCACACCAGGTGCGCCACCGGGGTTTGCAGAGCACCCGTGTCCGGGCGCAGCCAGCGGGTGCGCACATCGTCCATCCAGGCACCACCACGCTTGCCGGTGCGAGCGGCGGGGTCCAGGTAAAACTGGCCTACCAGTTGTAAACCTGCCGGGGTGTTGCGCTCAATGCGGTAAAACGCCACGCCCGGATTCCAGACCGGGGCGCTGTCGGGCGTGATGGCCACGTCAAACAGGGTTTCCGCAATTTTGAACAGTCCTGCCAGTACCTTGGGTGCCGTGAAGTACTGTTTGACTTCCTGTTCGCTGAAGGCGTAACGCGCTTCCTTGAGCTTTTCGCTGATGAAGGGCCAGTCCCAGGCTTGGGGGTCTGCCAGGTTCAGATGTTCGCGGGCGAAGGTGCGCAGGTCGGCCAGGTCCTGTTGGGCGAAAGGGCGGGCCTTGTGGCCCAGGTCGCGCAGGAACGTGATGACCGCTTCGGGGGAGTCCGCCATTTTGGGCACCACCGACAGGGCGCCAAAATTGGCATACCCCAGCAAGGTGGCTTCTTCCTTGCGCAGGGCCAGAATGTCCTTGATCACCTGGGAGTTGTCGCGCTTTTGCGCAGAAGCATCGGAGGCGTCCGCCTGGTCGGAGGCCCGCGTCACATAGGCACGGTACAGGATGGCGCGCAGCGCGCTGCTGGTGGCGAATTGCATGGCGGGCAGATAGCACGGCATTTTGAGGGTCAGCTTGAAGCCCTCTTTGCCTTCGGCCTGCGCTGCCGCTTGCGCGGTTTGCTGCACGTCTTCAGGCACGCCCTCCATCTCGGCTGCCGTTGCGTAGTAGCTGAACGCATCGGTGGCGTCCAGGGTGTTTTCGCTGAATTTTTGGCCCAGCTCGGCCTGCTTTTCCTGGATCTCGGCAAAGCGCTCGCGTGCGGAGCCGGTGAGCTCGGCACCACCCAGCACAAAGTTGCGCATGGCGTTTTTGTGGGCCTGCAATTGTTCTGCGTTCAGCGTGGCGGTGTCGATGGCCTTGTACTTGGCATACAGGCGCTCATCGGCTCCCAGGCGGGTAAAGAACTCCGTAATTTTGGGCAGCGCCGCGTTGTAGGCGGCACGCAGTTCCGGCGTGTCGGCCACGCTGTTGAGGTGGCTGACCGCACCCCAGGCGATGCCCAGTCTTTCGGTGGAAACATCCAGTTCGCGGGCGATGGCGTTCCACTCGGCTGGGAAGTCGGCGTTCGTTACTTTTTCCAGGGCCAAGCTGGCCTGTTCCAACAGCGTGTCTATGGCGGGAGCTACATGTTCGGGGCGGATCTGGTCGAACAGAGGGAGCGTGTCAAAGCGGAGCAATGGATTCATGGTTCAGGGCAGTAAGGTAGGCGAAAAAGCTGGGGCGCTGGATTCAAATGGGGGCCACAGTCCGGCTATGCAAGTCCCCGCTGTGCCGCATCGCGCTCGGCTGCTTCCAGGGTGTTGACCAGCAGCATGGTGATGGTCATGGGACCCACACCGCCGGGCACCGGGGTGATGAAGCCTGCCACGCGGCTGACGCCGTCAAAGTCCACATCGCCGCACAGCTTGCCTTCGTCGTTCCGGTTCATCCCCACGTCAATCACCACCGCACCGGGTTTGACCATGTCGGCGGTCAGCACATTGCGCTTGCCCACGGCGGCCACAATGACATCGGCCTGCAGTGTCATGGCCTTGAGGTCGGCGGTGGCACTGTGGCAGATGGTGACGGTGGCGTTTTTTTGCAGCAGCATCAGCGCCATGGGTTTGCCGACGATGTTGGAGCGCCCGATGACCACCGCGTGTTTGCCGCGCAGGTCGTAGCCAATGGATTCGATCATTTTCATGCAGCCGTAGGGCGTGCAGGGCCAAAAGCCGGGCTGGCCTACCATCAGCGCGCCGGCACTGGCCACATGGAAGCCGTCCACATCCTTGGCGGGCGAGATGGCTTCGATGACCTTGTGCGCGTCGATGTGCGCGGGCAGGGGCAACTGCACCAGGATGCCGTGAATGCTGTTGTCGTGGTTGAGGGCGTCGATACGGGCCAGCAATTCGGCCTCGGTCATGGTGGCGGGGTAGCGGTCCAGCACTGAATGCAGCCCGCCGTCGGTACAAGCCTTCACCTTGTTGCGCACATACACCTGTGACGCCGGGTTGTCACCCACCAGCACCACAGCCAGGCCGGGGGTGATGCCGCGCGCCTGTAGCGCTGCCGTGCGGCGGGATACGTCCGCGCGGAGCTTGGCGCCCAGTGCATTGCCGTCGATGATGTGGGCGGTGGGGGGTGGGGTGATGGCCATGGTCGTTTACTCCAAGTAAAAACGCCCGCTATGCAAGGATGGGCGGGCGTAACAAGCTACTAAATAGATAGCGTAATGGTTTTACACGCTAGTTTTTGGGTGCGTTTTGTCCCAATGCAATTTTCAGCAGATCGGCCACCGTGTTGGCACCCAGCTTTTCCATGATGTTGGCGCGGTGCGCCTCGACGGTTTTGATGCTGATGGCCAGATCGTCGGCAATCTGTTTGTTCAGGCGTCCGGCCACAATGCGCTCCAGCACCTGCGACTCGCGCAAGGTGAGTTTGGACAGCAGGGCATCCCGGCTGGCGGACAACTGGTAGACCGCAAACGAGTCCTTGGCCTGCTCCAGCATGCGCTCCACCAGCCCCGCCAGTTGTTCTTCCTTGAAGGGCTTCTGGATGAAGTCCATGGCGCCTTTTTTCATGGTATCCACCGCCATGGGCACATCGCCGTGGCCGGTGATGAACACCACGGGCAGCGGGGAGCGGATTTCAATCAGGCGGTTTTGCAGCTCCAGCCCGGTCATGCCGCCCATGCGGATGTCCACGATCAGGCAGGCCACTTCGCGTGCGTCGTAGCGGCTCAGGAAGGATTCGGCCGAGTCGAAGCAGCGTACCCGGTAGTCTTTGCCCTCCAACAACCATTGCAGGGAGTCGCGGACCGCTTCGTCGTCGTCCACAACGTAAACAGTGCCTTTTTTGGGGATCAAGCTCATTCAAGGGTCCAATGTTTTATATGCTCTTGCGCGGCGATCGTGTTGATTCCGAACTGGCTTCTGACAGGGGAATCCAGAAGGAAAACCGGCACCCCGTCACATCGGTGCCATTGTAGATGTTCTCAGCCGTCATTCTTCCCATGTGCGATTCCACAATCGAACGGCACAGGGACAGGCCGATGCCCATGCCGTCGGCCTTGGTGGAGTAAAAGGCCTCGTACAGCCGGGCCATGACCTCGGGCGCTATGCCTTTGCCGGTGTCCTGCACCGAAAATTCGACCACCGGTTTGTCGTCGATGCGCCGGGGCACCACCCGCAACTCCACAATGCGCTGGGAGGTTTGGCGCAAGGCCATGTCGATGGATTCGGCGGCATTGCGCAGCAGGTTGACCAGCACCTGCTCGATCAGAATCGGGTCCACCAGCAGCACCGGCAGGCGGGCGGCCACATAGTGGTTCAGGCGCACATTGAAGCGGCGCAGCTCGATTTCGGCCAGTTCTACGGCCTCGGCCACCATGAGGCTGACTTCGGAGTTGGTGCGGTTGGGTTCGCTGCGCTTCACAAAAGAGCGGATGCGCTGGATGATTTGTCCCGCGCGGTGGGCCTGTTTGGCCGTTTTTTCCAGGGCGCCCAACAGGTCTTCTTCCGAGATTTGGTGGGCCTTGATGCGCGAGACCATGCCGTTGCAGTAGTTGTTGATGGCGGTCAGCGGCTGGTTGAGTTCGTGGGCGACGCTGGAGGCCATCTCCCCCATGGTGATCAGCCGGCTGGCTGTCTGCGCCCTTTCGGCCTGGGTGGCTGCCTGTTCTTCGGCCAGACGGCGGGAGGTGATGTCGGTGGCGATCACCATTTGCGCCAGGCGCCCATCCACCCAGCTCAGGTAGCGGGTGCGCACCTCCAGCCACTGCCCCAGTGCGGTGATGAAAATTTCAGCGCTTTCGGATTCGCTGTCGGGCAAGGCAGTGAGGGGCAGGCCGGCAAACGAGTCCACGCTGTCTTGCGATTCGTCGTTGGTGGGGCTGGGCGGCACGCCGGCCTCGGCCACCAGTTGCAGATGCCCGTCGGCTTGGGTGCCAAACCATTGGCGGTACAGCTTGTTGGCAAACAGCAGTTCATCACTGCCCAGGGGCGCCACGGAAATGGAGGCGTCCAGCGCCTCCAGCACGGTGGTGAAGCGCTGGTGCGACTGGGTGAGTTGTTCGCGCACCCGGTTCGGCTCGGTGATGTCGGTCATGGAGGTCATCCAACCTGTCTGGGTGCCCATGGCATCGATCAGGGGGGATACATACAGGCGTGCATCAAACAGGGTGTTGTCACGGCGCTGCACACGCACCTGGATACCTCCTGGCGAGGTCTTGCCTTTGATCTCATCCTCCAGCCGGGAGGCCAGGTGGTCCCGGTCGGCTTCCGGCCAATAGGGGAAAGGCGCAGTGCGGCCGACCAGGTCGGACTCGCTCCAGCCGGTCATCTGGCAAAACGCGGCATTGACATAGGTAATGCGCCCCTGCAAGTCCATGGCGCGCATGCCGGTGAGCATGGAGTTCTCCATGGCGCGGCGAAAGTTGGTTTCCGACATGAGTGCCTGCTGGGCTTGCACACGCCTGCGGGTGTGGCGCCAGTTGGCAATCAGCATCCAGGCGGTCATCACACTCAGGGCCGTGACCAGCCAGAACAGGCCACTGCCGATGACCCCCAGGGACGCGCGGTAGGTCTGTGCGCGAATGACCAAACCACCGCCCACCGGAGACACCGGCATGGCGTAGGCGGTGGGCGGGGTGGTCCAGGGCAGGAATGGGCTGACTATTTTTTTGGTCGGGATGGAGGTCCCGGCCAGCAGCACGCCGTTGGAATCCAGCAAGGACACGGCGTAGCGTGCTGTGACCTCAGAGGGCACACCGTAGCGGTACAGGCCGTCGACCGAATACTCGGCCAGCAGTACCCCGGAAAAACGGCCACGGTCACTCAAGGGGATGTGCATCTGAAGCAGGGGTGAGTCGTCGGTAGACCAGGCGCGCTGAATGTAGACGGTTTGGCTGGATTCACGGGCCAGAAAGAAGCCGCTTTCGGTGTCGCTGCGTCGGTTCGGCTCGGTTGTTGCCTGCAAATTGTTGACTGCCTGGATGGCGGTACCCAGGCTGGCCCGCACGCGGCGCCGGTCATCAATCCATGCCACACCCTGCAATTCAGGGTACTGGTTGATCATGGCTTCGGCGCGCACCTTGAAGTCGGCCAGGTCCAGTTCCCGGTTGGAGACCTCCCGGGCCACGCGCATGAATTGTTCCTGGCGCTCCAACAGGCGCAGGCGAAGGCGCTGCTGGGTGTATTCCACGTCGCGCTGCACAGCTTCTTGCTCGCGTTCCATTTCTTCGATGCGCAAATAACCCAGCGCGGCGACGATGGCCGCAAAAAACACCAGCACGGCGGCCAGCGGGGTCAGCATGGCCAACCGATCCTGGCGGTGGGGGGTGAGGTGCCGCCACCAGCGGCGCGCGCTACTGGGGGTGGGCAGGCCGAGTTGGCCCGGCAGGGTGATCAGGTTGGGCAGAGGCATGGCCCCGAGTTTAGAGGACGCTTGTGTCGCTTAACAATTCATATTGTGAAATTAAAAAGCATAACTTGAAATGTTAAATAAATTGTGAGAAACTAGAGATACCGTACTAAATTACGCAAAAGTTCAACATAAGCAACCAGGAGCACCCATGTCAGCAGTTCCCCAGAACCCGGCCAGCGCCGCCGCCTTGGATTTAGACAGCCAGGAGACCCGTGAATGGATGGACGCACTGTCCGCCGTGATTGAGAGTGAAGGCCCCGAGCGCGCCCACTTTCTGCTGGAGCAACTGCTGGAACATGCGCGCCAAAAAAGCATCGACATGCCTTTCTCGGCCAATACCGGTTATGTCAACACCATTGAGGCAGACCAGGAAGAACGCAGCCCCGGCAACCTGGAGCTGGAAGGCCGCCTGCGCGCCTATATGCGCTGGAATGCCATGGCCATGGTGGTCAAGGCCAACCGCCACCATCCCATTGACGGCGGGGATCTGGGCGGCCACATCGGCTCGTTTGCCTCGCTGGCGCATATGTTTGGCGCCGGTTTCAACCATTTTTGGCATGCCGAAACGGCGGACCACGGTGGTGATTGCCTGTACATCCAGGGCCACGTGTCCCCCGGTATTTATGCCCGCGCCTTTTTGGAAGGCCGCCTGACGGAAGAGCAATTGCTCAACTTCCGCCAGGAGGTGGATGGCAAGGGCCTGTCCAGCTACCCGCACCCCAAGCTGATGCCCGAGTTCTGGCAGTTCCCCACGGTGTCCATGGGCCTGGGCCCCTTGATGGCGATTTACCAAGCCCGCTTTTTGAAATACCTGCATGCCCGTGGCATCGCCAACACCGCTAACCGCAAGGTCTGGGTGTTCTGCGGCGACGGCGAGATGGACGAAGTCGAATCCCTGGGCGCCATCGGCCTGGCCGCCCGCGAAAACCTGGATAACCTGGTGTTTGTGGTCAACTGCAACCTGCAGCGCCTGGACGGCCCGGTGCGTGGCAACGGCAAGATCATTCAGGAACTGGAAGGCGAATTCCGAGGCTCCGGCTGGAACGTCATCAAGCTGCTGTGGGGCAGCCAGTGGGACCCGCTGTTGGCGCGCGACAAGGACGGTGCGCTGCGCAAGGTCATGATGGACACGCTGGACGGCGACTACCAGGCCATGAAGGCCAACGACGGTGCCTATGTGCGCAAGCATTTCTTCGGCAAAGACCCGCGTACCGCCGAGATGGTGGCCAAGATGAGCGACGACGACATCTGGGCCCTGCGCCGCGGTGGCCACGATGCACAAAAGGTGTACGCCGCCTTTGCGTCTGCCGTAAAACACGAAGGCCAGCCCACCGTGCTGCTGATCAAAACCGTCAAGGGTTTTGGCATGGGCAAGAGCGGTGAAGGCAAAAACAATGTGCACCAGACCAAGAAGCTCACCGACGAGGACATCAAGGCCTTCCGCGACCGCTTCAACATCCCCGTGCCCGACAGCGTGATTGCGGACATTCCTTTCTACAAGCCCGCCGAAGACACGCCCGAGATGAAGTACCTGCACGAGCGCCGCAAGGCCTTGGGCGGCTACTTGCCCCACCGCCGCACCAAGGCGGACGAGCAGTTCACCGTGCCATCGCTGGAAACCTTCAAGTCGGTGATCGAGCCCACGGCGGAAGGGCGTGAAATCTCCACCACCCAGGCCTATGTGCGCTTTTTGACCACGCTGCTGCGGGACCAGGCGCTGGGCTCACGCGTGGTGCCGATTTTGGTGGACGAAGCGCGTACCTTTGGCATGGAAGGCCTGTTCCGTCAGATCGGTATTTACAACCCCGCAGGCCAGAACTACACGCCGGTGGACAAAGACCAGGTCATGTATTACCGGGAAGACAAAGCCGGCCAGATTCTGCAAGAAGGCATCAACGAGGCCGGCGGCATGGCCAGCTGGATTGCCGCAGCCACCAGCTACAGCACCAACAACCGCATCATGGTGCCGTTTTACGTGTACTACTCGATGTTCGGTTTCCAGCGCATTGGCGACCTGGCCTGGGCTGCGGGCGACATGCAGGCACGCGGTTTTCTGCTGGGCGGCACCTCCGGGCGTACCACGCTCAACGGCGAAGGCCTGCAGCACGAAGACGGCCACAGCCACATCCTGGCGGGCACGATTCCCAACTGCATCTCCTATGACCCGACCTTTGCGCACGAAGTGGGCGTCATCCTGCACCACGGCCTCAAACGCATGGTGGAGAAGCAGGACAACGTGTACTACTACATCACGCTGCTGAACGAAAACTACGCCATGCCGGGCCTGACCGTCGGTACCGAAGAGCAGATCATCAAGGGCATGTACCTGTGCAAGGAAGGCGCCAAGCTGACCCCCCGCGTGCAGCTGCTGGGTTCGGGCACCATCCTGCGCGAAAGCATTGCGGCGCAAGAGCTGCTGGAAAAAGACTGGGGCGTGGCCGCCAATGTGTGGAGCTGCCCAAGTTTCAACGAGCTGACCCGCGAAGGCCAGGACTGCGAGCGCTACAACCTGCTGCACCCCGCTGACGCACCCAAGGTCTCTTTCGTGGCACAGCAGTTGGAAAAACACACCGGCCCCGTGGTGGCTTCCACCGACTACATGAAGGCCTACGCCGAGCAGATTCGCCCCTTCATCCCCAAGGGCCGCACCTACAAGGTGCTGGGCACCGACGGTTTTGGCCGCAGCGATTTCCGCTCCAAACTGCGCGAACACTTCGAAGTCAACCGCCATTTCATCGTCGTGGCCGCCTTAAAAGCCCTCAGCGAAGAAGGCACCGTGCCCGTCAGCAAAGTGGTCGAAGCCATTGCCAAATACGGCATCAAGACTGACAAGGTCAACCCGTTGAATGCGTGAAATTTTGCGGGACAGACCGTAGCGCAAGCGAAGCTCTGTCCTCAACTGAATAGTTAGGAGACAAATAAATGGCATCGATAGATATATTCGTTCCCGATATTGGCGACTTTGACGAAGTCACCGTCATTGAATTGATGGTCAAGGTGGGCGACACCGTCAAGGCCGACCAGTCCCTGATCACCGTGGAGTCCGACAAGGCCTCCATGGAAATCCCCTCCAGCCACGCTGGCGTGGTCAAAGAGATCAAGGTCAAGCTCGGCGACAAGGTCAAGCAAGGGTCTCCCGTGGTGGTGCTGGAAGGCGAGGGCGCTGGCGCCGCGCCCGCACCCGTTGCAGCCCCGGCTCCGGCCGCCGCCGCTGCCCCCGCAACAGTTTCAGTGCCAAATGTGCCTGCAGCCCCCGTGGCTATTGCGCAAGCAGCTCCTGTTTCTGTAGCAGCTTCGGCGCCTGCCGCCGCCGTACCGGCCCACGAACCCACCGCTTTGGCGCTGAACCTGCCCCACGCATCGCCCTCGGTGCGCAAGTTCGCCCGCGAACTCGGCGTGCCGTTGAATGAAGTCAAGGGCAGCGGCCTCAAAGGCCGTATCACCGACGCCGACGTGCAAGCATTCACCCGCTCGGTGATGAGCGGCGCCGTGCAAACCGTTGCGGGTGCGGCACAAAACAAAGCCACGGGTGGTGGCGACGGTGCGGGTCTGGGGTTGATCCCCTGGCCGAAGGTGGATTTCGCCAAGTTTGGCCCCATCGAGCGCAAAGAGCTGTCGCGTATCAAGAAGATCAGCGGCGCGAACCTGCTGCGCAACGCCATCATGATTCCGGCCGTCACCAACCACGACGACGCCGACATCACCGATCTGGAAGCCTTCCGCGTCTCCACCAATAAGGAAAACGAGAAGTCGGGTGTCAAGGTCACCATGCTGGCCTTCCTGATCAAGGCCTGCGTGGCCGCGCTCAAGAAGTTCCCCGAGTTCAACAGCTCGCTGGACGGCGATGCGCTGATCTACAAACAGTTCTACCACATCGGTTTTGCGGCCGACACGCCCAATGGCCTGATGGTGCCGGTGATCAAGGATGCCGACAAAAAAGGCATCATGCAAATCTCGGTCGAGATGGGCGAACTGGCCAAAAAGGCGCGTGACGGCAAGCTGAGCCCGGCCGAGATGACCGGTGCCTCGTTCACCATCTCCAGCCTGGGTGGCATTGGCGGACGCTACTTCACCCCCATCATCAACGCACCCGAAGTGGCCATTCTGGGCGTGTGCAAGTCCAGCATGCAGCCGGTGTGGGACGGCAAAGCCTTTGTGCCGCGTCTGATGTTGCCACTGTCGCTTACCTGGGACCACCGCGTCATCGACGGCGCCGCTGCTGCACGCTTCAACGTGTACCTCGGCCAGATCCTGGGCGACTTCCGCCGCGTGTTGCTCTGAGTCGCCGAGGCCTGAGGCGGCAGGGCGTGGGGCATTGGGCCCCGCCTCATGCTGTCAAAGGCCCAGAAAACGCAGTTTCAGTGGAGACTAACTTGCTTGCAAGTTATGTCGTAACTAAATCGGCGGAGCCCAACACCCCACACCCTGCGGCGGGCGTTGAGGTTCACCAAGGTTCTTAAGAAGAAATGTTCTGATTGATTGGGAATAAAAAATGGCAATCGTAGAAATCAAAGTCCCCGACATTGGCGACTTCGACGAAGTCACCGTGATTGAGTTGATGGTCAAGGTGGGTGACACCATCAAGGCGGATCAGTCCCTGATCACCGTGGAGAGCGACAAAGCCTCCATGGAAATCCCCTCCAGCCAGGCCGGAGTGGTCCAAGAGATCAAGGTCAAGCTCGGCGACAAGGTCAAACAGGGCTCCGTGGTCCTGACCGTGGAGGGTGCTGCTGGCGCCGCTGCAGCCGAAGTTTCAGCATCAAATACGGCTCCAGCCCCCGCAGAACCTGCGCAAGCAGCTCCTAAAACTGTAGCATCTGCACCTGTGGCTGCCGCCGCTGCGCCTGTGCCTGCGGGTGCCAGTTACGCCGGTACGGTGGACATGGAGTGCGACCTGCTGGTGCTGGGCGCAGGCCCCGGTGGTTATTCGGCCGCCTTCCGCGCCGCCGACCTGGGGCTCAAAGTGGTGATCGTGGAACGATACGCCACCCTGGGCGGTGTCTGCCTGAACGTGGGTTGCATTCCGTCCAAGGCGCTGCTGCATGTGGCGTCGGTCATCGACGAAGTCAGCCACATGGCCAAGCTGGGTGTGGACTTTGGCGCGCCCACGGTCAATGTGGATACCTTGCGTGGCCACAAAGAGAAGGTGATCAGCAAGCTCACCGGCGGGCTGGCCGCCATGGCCAAGATGCGTAAAGTGACCATCGTGCGCGGCTACGGCGCCTTTGTCGGCGCCAACCATGTCACGGTGGAAGAAACCACCGGCACTTCCCAAGAGAAAACCGGCAAGACGCAGACCATTGCGTTCAAAAAGGCCATCATCGCCGCGGGCAGCCAAGCCGTGCGCCTGCCCTTCATGCCGCAGGACCCACGCGTGGTGGACTCCACCGGCGCCTTGGCGCTGAAAGAAGTCCCCAAGCGCATGCTGATCCTGGGCGGCGGCATCATCGGCCTGGAAATGGGCACCGTCTACAGCACCCTGGGCGCGCGCCTGGACGTGGTGGAAATGATGGACGGCCTGATGCAGGGTGCGGACCGCGACCTGGTCAAAATCTGGCAAAAGATGAACGCCCCCCGTTTTGACAACATCATGCTCAAGACCAAAACGGTGGGCGCCCGCGCCTTGCCCGAAGGCATTGAAGTGACCTTTGCGCCAGCGGAAGAGGGCGGCACCGCCCCCGCGCCACAGGTGTACGACCTGGTGCTGCAAGCCGTGGGCCGCACGCCCAACGGCAAGAAGATTGCCGCCGACAAGGCCGGCGTGGCCGTGACCGACCGCGGCTTCATCCCCGTGGACATCCAGATGCGCACCAACGTGCCCCACATCTTCGCCATCGGTGACATCGTGGGCCAGCCCATGCTGGCGCACAAGGCCGTGCATGAAGCGCATGTGGCCGCCGAAGTGATTGCCGGTGAATTACAAGGCAACAAGGAACTGGCAGCCGCCGCCTTCAACGCCCGCGTCATCCCGAGCGTGGCCTACACCGACCCCGAAGTGGCCTGGGTGGGCCTTACCGAAGACCAGGCCAAGGCCCAGGGCATCAAGGTCAAAAAGGGCCTGTTCCCCTGGACCGCATCGGGCCGCGCGATTGCGAATGGCCGCGACGAAGGCGTCACCAAGCTGCTGTTTGACGATTCACCTGAAGCGCACGGCCACGGCAAGATCCTGGGCGGCGGCATGGTCGGCACGCATGCGGGCGACATGATTGGTGAGATTGCGCTGGCGATTGAGATGGGTGCGGATGCCGTCGATATCGGCAAGACGATTCACCCGCATCCGACGCTGGGCGAGAGCATCGGCATGGCGGCGGAGATTGCGCATGGGTCTTGCACGGATGTACCACCGGCGCGGAAGTAGTCCTACCTGAGACCTGAACGCAAAAAGGCCCGAACTGTTGCCAGTTCGGGCCTTTTTGCTGTCTGCTTGGTCTGCGTGGGCCAATGCGCATCATCGCTTTTGCCCACGGCTTTGCCAGGGCACGCTGTGACGTCGCAACGCAGGCCGGGCAAGCCACCACGGTGGAGGGGGCAGCCCTTGTGGGACGGGTACGATGCGGCGCAACCTGCACCAGACTTTGAGGCCGATCAGCGCATCAGTTGGTAAGGGATGGCGAGGGGCGGTGACAGTGATTTTGCCAACGCTGTGGAGCGGGCTGTGCCCGTCACATCCGAGAAGCAGGACGACTCAGCTCAAAGGCCTGTAGTGACCAAAAACCCGTGCCATACTGGCGCTCATGCGGTTGAATTTCCTATCAGCCTCTCTGGTGAATGTGCAGCAGACGGTGCTTTTCAGTGCGGAAGGTGCGGTCGTGGTCAATGGGCCGCATCCTGCGCGTTATGCCTTGCGTAAATTGCTGGTGTATGGCGAGAGAAGCGGTGGATTTGCGGCGAAGAGCAATAATGATCTGGTGCGGACCGGCTGCCTGCTTTCGCTGCCAAAAGAGCGCCGCCCATGGGAGGTCGAGGAGGCATGGGCGGATTTGATCGGGCGGGGCAAAAGTTGGCTAACGCGCACCAAGCAGGGACTGCAAGCTGCTGACAAGGCCTTTCCGGAGTTGACATTGCGGGATTGGTTAAAGCTGCCGGGCGAACAATAAGATCAAGACGACCCTTTAAATCGGCCTTTATTACTATTGCTCGAAAAAATAGTAGAAAAACCAGTTTCTCGATATTATTAATCATCAGGTTCCCGGATCGGCAAGACGGGGAATTTGATCCGAAGCGCAAGTGTGCAGCATCACGCAATGCACAAACCTCAAAAAATGGACTGTGTTTTTACATAAACATAAAGGGAAACAAGATGGCAATCCGCAAATTTTTTGCTGCAGTACTGATGGCAGTGAGTGCACTGACAAGTGCAACAGCATTTGCCCAAACAGGCGTGCTCACGGGCACGGTCAAATTTTTTAACGAGACAAAAGGATTTGGCTTCATCCAACAAGATGTTTCAGGACATGAGCATTTTGTGCACATTTCCGGTTTGATAGACAGGGTTGTGGAAAACGACAAAGTCCAGTTCGAACTTTTGCAAACCAAGAAGGGATTGAATGCGGTTAATGTCCGTGTAATCCCGAAATAAGAAGCCTGGAGCGGTTTTCCTTCGCATGCACGGGGCAAGTAGTCACTTTATACAAGCTTCCTTGCAAAGCCCGAACCTTCAACGGTTCGGGCTTTCTTTTTGGTAGTCAAAGTGCATTACCCGGCTTGGGAATAAGTGCTTCGTGCCCGACAATTGCACCAGATACGTTTCGCGCCCATCCCGCAGCTAATGACCGGTGAATCAACGATGAGTCTTTATGGCCCTTGGCGAATGCCAGTAATGCGGTGGACTGGCTGGCGGGGCTACTGGGGCAATACCCGGCGGCCTACACCGTGATAGATGGCTATTTGAAGGAGGTAATGCCTGATCTGCGGGACTTCAAGTACGAGAGCCTAGGCAAAGAGACGAAACGGCTCGTGATTCAGTTTCGGGGGGATAACGGATTTTTGGCGCTGA
>Ga0209343_10001176_pt1 | contig 35878 bp, 35 predicted proteins | sample RifCSPlowO2_02_FD_184026 | JGI IMG/M metagenome (GOLD analysis project Ga0209343, IMG submission 184026) | Groundwater microbial communities from Rifle, Colorado - Rifle CSP2_plank lowO2_0.2 (SPAdes) (version 2) | ecosystem: Environmental > Aquatic > Deep subsurface > Groundwater | place...
TTTTGGCGGTAAGAAGAACGAGCCGAACACCCGGGCTATTTTCCTTGATCAGTCGTTCTATGACTCCGTCCGGCAGAGTGAAGTTGTCCAAAGCCAGAATCGAAAAGAGGTTTATTATAACGGTCTTCTTATTATTCATCGCTTCATTCGATCGGTTTATTATTCACGAATAGCCCACACAATACCATACAAATCAGACCAGTGAAAGTACTATGCTGATGCGCAGGATTTTTACTCGTCATTCCCCTAGTGCCGTTTTAACTTAATCTTCAACCCGTATTCGCGCAACCATTCTGTACAGACAATAGCGCTATAATAATCTAAAATGAGGAGGTTAAAACGGCGCTCGCAGACACTCGCGGACTTCACCCCAGTAGTAGAGCAAAGCTCACTACGGGGCGCGTGCAGAAAAACGCGGAAGGGTTGAAAATTAAGTTAATCGAATACTAGCCCAACCTTTTAAAATTTTTTAAATACTCTTTGATTCGATCTCGGTCTTCGTCTTCCTGTTCATTTTTTGGATACAACTGGATAAATTCAATTTTTGTAATTGTAGCGTCAAAAGCGTAAATGATTCGTAAGGATGATCCGCGTAAATAACGACAAAACAACCGCGCCTTCATGACAGTTACTTGTTCGGTCTTTGTAATGATATTGAAATGCTTCCCGCTACCAAGAGGGAATGCCGTCACAACCTTTTTGAACTCAAGCAGGTCGTCGTGGAGAGATCTATACTTTTTTGATAACCGCTTGAAATCCTTAGAAAATTCATCAGCCTCATTAAAGTTCATCTTCGTAATTTCTTACAGAGTGTTCTTGATCACGGTAAAATACACTCTCATAACTGATTATCTCCCCCGATTTATGGACTTTCCACGGCACATCGTTGTGCGAGTAGTTGGAAAGTTCATTGGCATTCTTTTCTGACAAGCGCGCCAAAACCTCATCGATATGCTTAATTTCTCGCGCAGAAAGTGATTTTAAGTCCGGCTCTCTGCGAGGCAGGTACTTTTTTTGTTCATATTGAAAATAGCCGCTTTTGACGCGCTCGATCTCTTCTTTCTCCTCCATATTTTCAACAATTTTTTTGAACTCTATCGGAGTCGGCCCGTAATGATTTTTAATATAACGCGCACCCGTTAATTGCTCCTCAAACTTTTCGTAGAAATCAAAGTCAACAAAATATAAAAGTTTGTAGAGCGCGGTCTCGCCAATGTTCGGCTTTGCGCCAACCTTGCTTAACACATACAAGAGAACCTCTTTAAATTTCTTGACGTTCGCTCGCGGCATCACAATGCGAATATCGCTTTCTTTCTTGCTTTTATCGTCAGATTCAAGAAATACTTCCCGCGCGACCGGAGTGTTATTTTCCAAAAAACTTTCCAAGCTCAAACCAAAAATACTGGCAAGTTTTTTTGCCTCCGAAACCGTAAGCCCCCTCTCGCCCTTCTCAATTTGCATATAAGTGGGACGTGAAATTTTTAGCTCATCCGCAAGCTTCTCCTGCGAGAAACCACTCTGCTGACGTAGTGATTTAAGCTTTTTGTATAATTCCCTAACCATAGGTTTATGCTACCATATTACTCCTGTAAAGAAAACTTGCCAAGTAGATAAGTAAGAATATTTGACATCACCTTTTTAGTCCGCAAAAAGACAACATCGCAAGGTTTCCCTCCCCGCCCTCTTACAACATATCTGAATACTCTGGATAGTTCTCCTTGATTACTCTTTTCCAATTAGCAGTTTCATTGCCACCGCTCAAATCATTTTTGCAATATACGAGCAAAACACAAACCTTGTTTGTGTTTTTATGCTTGGCGACAATACATCTGTTTCCCGAACCATGTCTTGATTCTCGTGTTCCTGAAATCTTAAACTCTGTCTTACAAATGACCGCATCAGCATTTCTGTCTGTTATTTCCTCCGCAATAGTTTTGAACTCATAGTGGGTTTTGATCGCCAAGCGAGCCACACAAAATTCGTAGCGAGGCTCGAAATCAAGCCCGATGACGTGCTATAGGCACGACGAGGGCGCAGATGAAGAGCCGTAGCAGAATTTTGCGCGGCGTAGCGGCGAAACGAGTTGTTGTTCGGCTGTTTAACATAGACGAGTGGTCAAAACCCACTATGAGTTCTTTTCCAAAATAACATCAAAACTTTGAAATTCACGCGCTAGAGCAGAAAGGGTAAAATCCCATGCCTTCTTGTATTTCTTAGCGAAGGTTCTGATGAAATGTCTATCGGCAAATGGTTCTATAGTGACTTCATAATTAGTAGACATCTCCGGGATTTTCTTGAGTTATCAATTCATAAGGGATAATTTCATTATCCAAACAAACAGCGTATGGAAGTTGGTTGTGAGTAAAAGTAACTATTTCTTTGGTATTCCTATCTTTCCATTTCTCTGAAATATTTTTGATAAGCTTCTCTTCATCTTTATTTATTTCAGACAATGAAATTTTTGCCCCATTTCTAGTTTGAGAAATAAGCATGGCCCCGTCATCTGTCGGAATAATTTCAATTTGTCCGTCTTCAAAGAGTTCATCGATTGCGCGAAAATATGAATCTGGAACCGGTCCGTATTGGATTTTTCTATATTGCATACCGCTCATGCTCTTGAGATGATCATAAAACCATGCAAAATCTGCCAAGTAGACAAGTTTGGCGAGTTTTGTTTTTGTTATTCGCCCATCCTTCTTTGATCCAGCATTTCGGATATACGAAAGAATCATCTGCTTATATTTCTCATAATTTGCTGAGATTCCACTTCCCATTTCTTTAAGTGACACTCCTAGAATATCCGAAAGCTTTTCAGCTTCCGAAAGCGATAACTCACGCTTACCTTGCTCTATAGCAATATATGAAGGGCGGGACATCCTTAGCTTTATAGCAAGTTCAGATTGCGAAAAACCGCGTTTCATTCGAAGTGTCTTTATAAATTGCGCGTATTTATTACTCATACCTAAAGTATATAGATTTGTGTAAAGAAGTCAAACATGTAGATGTCAAAAATTAAATGTAGGCGTAGGGATTGAAATAATGGCCCGAAAGGGTATAGATTTCCGGTATAAATTAAATACAAGCGCATGAGAAATAGACTTATAAAATTACTAAGACGTCTCGAGAAGTGTGAGTCGCTGGTTTTTCAGGTATGTTGGAAAAATTGAATTACCGCTCAAACCCTGTTAATATTTGCCCGTGAACTCGCCTCACACAACCGATCAAAAGCCCTTGCTGGTCTTAGTTCCCCACTACGTGGCCAGCATGAAATACTTCGAGAAGCTGCTGCCATATCTGCTTCCGCGTTATAGAGTATTGTTTCTGCTGTTGTCCTGCCGAAAATCATTCAGAGACACGGCGAACTATCGGATCAAGTTATGAAATTGACTCAGTGGTAACATTCCTTCTCGGACCGTGAAATATATTGGCGACACAACCATAGCCGCTTCCATCGGTCTCTCAACCGGGATTTTCATCGCGTCAACCCTGCTTGTCAGAGAAATCGCTATAACATTTCAAATAGCTCTCATCTGCCTTGCGCCGGCGATTCTCTTCCCCGTCGGCGTTATACTGGGCAAATTTCTCGGCGAAAAAGTTCACCCTTTCTTCAAACAATTCGGAAAATTCGCAGTGACTGGGTTTCTCGGCGCGTCTATAGATTTTTTGGGTCTTAATATCTTGAGCAAAGCAACCGAAGTCGCGTCAGGCGCGTCTGTCGGCTGGATAAATATTCCCGGCTTTTTGATCGCCGTGCTAGTCGTATATTCTCTCAATAAATTCTGGTCTTTCAACGACAAGAAACCTCTTGGCGCCACCCCGGACACTTCTACCACAGATCAGCGAAAAACCGACCAAAAGTCTGAATCGCTTCTTCGTTTTTTTAAGATATTCGACAGTCTTCATCTTTTCCTGATCGTGGTCGCAACCGGACTTCTTCTCAATAGCGCCGTTGTAATCGCCATAACAAGCATCGCCCACGCGCAAACCGGCCCCTCGGCTATCATCTGGCTAAATATCGCTAAAGTAATCGCCTCCGCCGTTTCCCTTCTCTGGAATTTTTTCGGTTATAGGAATATAGTATTCAGACCATCATCGAAACCATTATGGCCACGCTCTCAATCATAATTCCCGCTTATAATGAAAAAGAAACTATACGCGAAATTGTCTCGGCCATTCTGAAAGCCGACATAGGCGCGTTGGGCAAGGAAATTATCGCGGTGGACGACTGTTCGACCGACGGCACTCGCGAAATTCTCAAGGACTTGGAAAAGATTGGCAAAGTAAAACTTCTTCGGCACGACAAAAACCGCGGCAAAGGAACGGCGGTGCGAACAGGGCTGGCGCAAGCGACCGGAGATTACGCCATCATCCAGGACGCCGACCTTGAATACGACCCCTCCGATTACAAAATACTGCTGGCTCCTCTTTTGGACGGACACGCCGATGTGGTCTTCGGTTCGCGATTCACAGGCAACTCCGCTCACCGAGTCCTTTTCTTCTGGCACTCAATCGGCAACAAATTTCTGACTACTTTGTCCAACATGTTCACGAACCTAAATCTCACCGACATGGAAACTTGCTACAAAGCTTTCAACCGCAAAGCCCTGCGAGAAATCGTCCCCTGTCTCCGCTCAAAACGATACGGGATCGAACCGGAGATTGCCGCCAGAGCCAGTAAAGGCAGACTTCGAGTTTACGAGGTCGGCATTTCTTACCACGGCAGAACATATCAGGAAGGCAAAAAGATAAATTGGAAGGACGGGGTAGCGGCGATCTGGCATATTATCAGATTCGGATTGTTTGATTAACCATTGTTTCGTCTCACATGCTTTATAACATCCTAATCACTCTCGAAGCTATCTTTTTTATTTATACCGCGTATCTCGCCGGGTCCGTTCTCTTGGATCTTCTAAATTTTTCCGCCAACACAAAAACCGGCAAAATCGCCTACGCAATTACGGCCGGACTCGGCCTGGCCTCGCTCGCGGGGTTGGCGCTGGCCGTGCTGGGCATATTCAACGGCGTGTTCCTGTGGCTAATTCTTCTTGCGGTAATAGCGCTGTCTGCTCCGAAAATCTCTTCGCACATATTCCTGATCCGAAACAATCTGCGCCCGACAATCCTACATGGACGAATTAGGGAATTCTTCAGGAATTATCCAGCGTTAAAGATTATCGTCATAGTCTGGCTGATCGCAAACTTCTTTATCGTCTTTGTCCCGCTGACCGGACATGACACGCTTGATTATCACCTTCCAATAATCGAACACATTATTGATTTCAAAACATTACCTGCGACTCAAAACGTGAACAGTTTTTTTCTCCCCATATCGGGAGAAATTCTTTACGCGATTCCGACCGCCCTTTTCGGCAACCAGTCTTTCCCCTACGTATTTCAACTGCTCCAATACGGGTTTTTAATTCTTTTGGTCTCGATCATTTTCGATTTCACCAGCAAGTTGGTAACCAAAAAATATCTCGCCGTCGCGGCGGCTCTCTCCGTCCTCGCCATCATGGATCTCCAGAGAGAGACCCTGCACGGCGGATACGTGGATTTGCTGGCTTTTCTGTTCGGCACAGCCAGCGTTTTTCTCGTCATTGATCACTGCGAAACCAAAGAAAAAAAAGCCGGGCTTCTTTCGCTGTCCGCGGTCTTCCTGGGCTTCGCTTTGGGCGTAAAATATCTCGCCCTGTTTTTCGGCGCGGCCAACGCGATATTTCTCATTATTGACGGAATACAACATCGGACGCTCAAAAAGACCGTCCTTTCTCTCCTGCGCTACGGACTCATCGCCGCCGCCGTAGGCGGGTTCTGGTACGCCAAGAACTTGGTTATGTTCGGAAATCCCGTTTACCCTATGTTCACAAGCAAAGAAACAACATCGCAAGTCAATATGTTTATTATGGAACGAACCCTGCCAAATTTCCTGGCCTTTCCATTTTTCCGCTACGGGCAGTGGTTCATCCAAAAAGTGGAGTCATCCAGCCGACTGATCGTTCTGCTTTATTTTTCCCTCGCGTACGTTTTGGCCGGTGTCTCGCTTCTCATCTGGAGAAAAATCCGCAAACCGGAACTGTTCCTGCTTATATTCATGGAGTTGTATCTGGCTCTTGTCTTTCTAACATCCCATCAATACCGCTTTATCATTCCAGCCACCCTAATCGCCCCGCTAATAGTAATACTGATTTCAGACCAGCTGTTCGGTAGGGTGTTGGAAAAAATGAAGCCGGGGACTCAAGGTAAAATCGTGAAAACCGTTTTGATAATTCTAACAGTGGTTTTCTCTTTCATTTTTCTGGCCAATCTCCGATATTTTTACGCGAAATGGTACTACGTTTTAGGAGAATACACGCAGAAGGAGTATGTAGGAGAAATTGGCGGGCAGTAGAAAAGCTGCGAATCGGAGATCCTCGAGTATACTCCGGTTTCATGTTCAGTTTTTCAAAAAGGAGAACTTATTTTTTACGGACGAAAGAATATGGCTAATTACGTTTCGTAAAAAAACTTTGTCCTCTTCCTTGAATGAAAATATCTCCTCCCAATATATTTTCACCCCCACCCCATATTTTTTGACGTATAAATATGTCGAGACAGCCAACACCACGGAAACGGTAATTCCCTGAACCGGCATTCCCCATAAGCCGAAAAGAGGCAGTAACAGGAAATACAGCGGAATTCCTATGACCAGTTTGATGACCTTCTGAAGAAACAGGAATTTTTGCCGTCTGAAAACGATTAAAAAACCGGCCGTTACGTTGTTGAATACCGATATAGGAATGGATAAAAGCAAAAAGTAGAAAAATGGCAGTGAGACGACATACTTCGGGAAGGCCAGACCGACGAACGGACCGGCCGCAAGGCCGGCCGCCAAACCCAGGCCAACCAGAAAAATACCGACGTATTTCAAAGCATAAGTATATATTTTCTGCACCATACTCGAGTCGGACATCTTGAGAGGCACCAAAGCGGAAATTGTCTTCGTCGGGGAAAAACCGGACACGACGCTTAACATCATCTGCGCCACGGAATAAATTGCCACGGCTTCGGTACTGATAAAAAATTTGATCGCCCACGGCTGGATATATGAAGATAATTTTGAGATGAACTGCTGGAAAACTTCCCATTTTCCGTAACTCTTGAAAATTCCCAAAACGGTTTTTTCTCTAACGTACTTCCGTCCGCGCCATGGTTCACAAGATTTAATTATAGGACGCAACAAAACCAAAGTGGAAAACACCGAACCCGCGATCATCGAAATGATCACCCCTCGCACAGACAAGTTGGAAAAAAAGAAAAAGTAGGAAAGAACGACGGCTTGCGCCAATTTATAAACAGTCGAACGGCTGGCGACCAATCCAAACCGGAGTCGAATGACAAGCAGAGACTTAACGGTTGTGAATACGACCTCCAACAAAAGAATGATGGGGAGCAGTCGCACCACCGCGATAAAATCCGGTTTGTATTTTACCGCGAGCAAATCGCCGCCGACAAAAATTGCCAAAGAAATTAGGACTGCCGCCGCCATACGAATAGAGGCATACTCGAGAAATAAACGCTTCGCCGAACCCTCTTTTCCCTCGCCCACCAATCTCATAATATCGTTGCCTATCGCGCCGCTACCCAATCCGGAAATACCCGACAAAACGGCGTAAAAAGCCAGCAGGAGCTGAAACACTCCATATTGATAGATAGTCAGGGATGTTATAATCAAAAAAGTGTTCAGGAGACCTATACCTTTGGATACCAAATCCCAAAACGCGTAATGACTTTCGCCGCTCAAGAATTTTTTTGAAAAAGAAAAATCCGCTCCTTTATCCATATGTCATTCCTAAAATATAATTCGCGATCCGTTCCGACGCTCGACCGTCAATCTTGTGACACATTTTATCAATCAAATTTATCCGCTTGTCGTGATCCGTTCCGGGATTATCCAAATACGCGGAAATCGTCCGCCCCAAATCGTCAAAACTTCGAACGACCCTGACGCTCCCTGTATCCAGCACATTTCTGAAATGCGACATGTCTTCAAGCCGTCTGATAGATTGATGATATGGCCGCTTATGATTCCCGTCAAACCCGATTGTTATCGTGGGTTTGTCGAAGATGGCCGCTTCGATGGCCGTAGTGGAAAAAATGGAAATGATCACATGAGAATATGCGAGCATACTGGCGAAATATTTTTTACTTTCCAGATTGTCGCTTCTTCTCATCCAGTTGAAAACAATAGGGTGATTGTTTTCAAACCTCGCGTACTTCTTTTGTTCGAGCTCCAAATCTCTGGCAATGGCGTAAGGCCGGATCATGAGTTTTGATTTCCCAAATTTACCCTCGCCAATCCACTGTGAAATTGACTCGATAATTTCCGGTTCATCTAAAGAGTACGCAGCCCCAGAAACATAAAGAATAATTTTTTCTTCGTGACTAAGTCCGAAATTTTTCAAAAACTGCTCCCGCGGCAATAGATATTTCTCTTTCTTCGCGTACATATCGAATTGAGGAAATCCCACCACCGAGACCTGATCATCCTCGTAACAATGCCAGCCCACGGCCTCGCGGCGCATCGGCTCGTTCTGAACCATAAGGCGATCAACATGCATGGGAATATAATATTTGTTCAGGTGATCCCAGTTCATAACCATCCCGAGAGTTTTCACCCCTCGTCGTTTGGCCTCCGACACAAGCTCGATGTCCGGAAAAAAAGCCAGATTCGGCGTCACCACCAAATCCGGCGAATATTTATCGAAAACATTTTTATACGGTCTCTTGCGAAAAATTTTCTGGAAAAGCCATGGGGTAAGTTTCGTTTTGACGAATTTCGACCGTCCGAACGTCGCCGCGATCAATGCTTTAACCGGAGCTATATGTCTATTACCTCCGGCCGGAGGGATATCGGCTCTGGCTCCAAATGTCGCGAGTATCCTTGTACTGCCGGTAAATATAAGAAAGGCATAAAAAAAATGGAAAAGTTTCTGGACGAAACCCTTGGGGGAAAAAGTGTCTATTATTGAAATAATCACATTCTGGCCATCCGCGTACCGCAAAAGCCGACCCTCCATTTTTTTGGCGGTAAGAAGAACGAGCCGAACACCCGGGCTATTTTCCTTGATCAGTCGTTCTATGACTCCGTCCGGCAGAGTGAAGTTGTCCAAAGCCAGAATCGAAAAGAGGCTTATTATGATGGTTTTTTTCTTCTGCATCAGTTTCTTGAAAGACAGACACCAAGATACCACACGCGCCGATATTAGAAGGGATGTGAAAAAAGCGAGTTGAAAATCAAAGGAAGTGCCATTACAATGTCAGGCATGAAAATAGGAGTGATATTTCGCAAACTGAACGTCAAGGGCGGCACCCAGAGACAAGGGTTATCGCTCGCCAACGAACTCCGTCGACGCGGCCACGAGATTGTGATTTACACGTTCAACTATTCTCCGGAAAGTTGCTACCCCAATCTCTTAAAAAATTTTCAAGTCCATGTCCTGCCAAAGGAAGAAACTGCCGGGACTCCGAAATTTGCGCCAACTTCCCTGCTCGCCAAATCCGGCATTTTGGATATTCTGAACGAGAACCGCCAAGCCAAAAAACTGGCGGCTGTTATGGATCTTGATTTTGATGTCTTGAATCCTCACGACCAAGTCGCTTACAAAGTCGCTCGATACTATAAAAGGCGCAGAAAAAATATTCCCTCGGTGTGGAACATGAACGATCTGCCTCTGAAAAGATGGGGCTTTGATCGCGCCCGCGGTTGCGATGATACTTTCCGCCAACCGTGGTACAAACATCTCGCTTACCGGATATTCGATTTTTACGATAAACACGCGTTTATAAAACATCAGAATGCCATAGTTGTTGTTGATGATTTCAACCGAAAACTGGTCGGCAAATATCTTGGTCTTCGCGCCCTTACCGTGCGTAGCGGGCCGGATTTTGAATATTTCAAATTCAATGAAAAGATCCCGCCGAAAAATTCGATCAAGATTCTGACGAGCGGGATTCTTATGCCGCACAGACGCTACGAGGACGCCATTCGCGCCTTGCCGATTATTAAGAGCCAAGGCGTGGCGCCGACGCTCGAAATTATCGGCGACACTGGCAACGATAAAAAATATTATTCCCGACTCCAGCAGTTAATAAAGGAACTCAAGCTCGAAAGAGAAGTGACTTTTCGAGGCAAGGTTACGGACGAGGAACTTATCGCCGCTTACCGCGACAATCACGTCTACACTTTCCAGCATCATTTGCAGAGCGATGGTCTGTCCCCTTTCGAGGCGGCCGCCTGCGGTTGTCCTTTGATCATCTCAAAAACAGCCGGCTGTCATGAGGTTTTGACACATGAAGAAAACGCCCTGCTTATAGAGCCGAAAAATCCGGAAGATTACGCCGAAAAAATTTTGATGTTACTGCGAGATGAACAACTTTACCGAAAAATTGCGAAAAATAGCAACGCTTTCGTACGCGGTAATTTTTCTTGGCCGAAATACGCCGACGGCATCGAGAGAATCATGAATAATGTCATATCAAGTCTGACTTGATATACGAAATTAAGACAAAAAGACATGGACACCGCTTACTCCGCCGAGGGAGACAAAACATTGGAGAATCTGCATAATGCCAGTCGCTTTACGGATTGGATGTACGCGCAAGTAAAGCCACACTTAAAGGGAGACATTCTGGAAATCGGAAGCGGCATTGGCACATATTCGGAAAAAATAATCCGGAACTTCCCCGAAGGCAGAATTACCTTAAGCGAAATAGACCCGTCGTATCGCAGAATCCTCGCCTCAAAATTCGAAGGCGGTGATAAAAGAATAAGAGTAACCGCGCTGGATCTCCAATCCGCGGCTCATTTTCAAGACGACAATATTGCCGGCAAATTCGACAGTTGCTTTGCCTTAAATGTCTTGGAGCATGTTAAGGACGACACCATGGCTCTCAAAAATATTTGCAATGTTTTGGTTCCGGGAGGGGTGTTTGTGGTTCTGGTCCCAGCCCACCCGCTTCTATTTAATAATCTTGATGTGGCTTTCGGCCATTACCGCCGATACACAAAAAAATATTTTAGAAATATAGTCGCAAACACCGACTTTAAACTTGAAAAGATGTTTATGTTCAACGCACTCGCCATACCGGGATGGTTTGTGAACGGAACGATCTTGCGAAAGAAGACCCTCGATGAAGGCAGTCTAAAAATTTTCAACTATCTTGTACCTCTTCTAAATTTCACCGAAAAAATCATCCTTCGCCAAAAAATCGGTATATCCTTGATCGCAGTCCTTAAAAAAATTTAGGTTTCGGCAAGATACTCATGGAACATATCCCGCCAATATGGTAGCTTCGGAAGTTTTGTGTTCAGGATTACGTTTGACGGCGCCCGCGGTATCTTGAAAAAATCATCTCGTTTAATGAGTTTCGTGGTGGCTCGAACTTTTTCGGGGCCCAAAAATTTAGCAATTTCTTCGATAACTTGCGGGGTTGTCGCTTCGCCCCGACCCACTTCCGCCGCGCCATGATAAATACCATTAGGATATTTCCCCGTGAGCAACTCAAATAATGAATCCGTAAAATACTTTGTCCATGTCGGCGAGCGCCACTGATCTCCGATGACCGAAAATTCTTTCGACTCCCGCAAATCTTTCAGGAATCCCTCGACAAAAGTTCCCCTTGCTTTTCCATACAACCACGCCGCGCGCAAGATAAACCAATTCGGCAACACATCCGGATTTCGTCCGCCAAACTCCACCACAATACTTTCCGCCTCGGCTTTTGACTTCTGATAATTGGTTACGGGCATCGGTTTATCGTCCTCTTTATAACCCTCTATCTTGTACTCCCCCTCTTTAACACGACCGAAAACTTCCGAGGAGCTGACCTGAACGAAGGTTGTCGGCCTGCCAATTTTTTTTATTGCCGTGAGAACATTCGCGACACCGTCGCGATTGACAGCAAAACACAGACCGCCGTCCTTTTCGCACACATCAATATTTACCACAACCGCGCAATTCACGATCGCGTCTGGCTTGTGCCAAAGTAGCGCGGATTCAATACTTTTCGGGTTCGTAACATCTAACTCGCCGTGAGAAAGACCGATAATCTCAAAACCACTTTGCTTTCTAGCCGTGATTTCTCTCCCCAAAAGCCCGCCCGCTCCCGTAACCAAAATTCTCATTCATCAAATATACATACATTTATACCAGATGTGAAGCAACAGCCGCACTCTCACCCTCAATAATAACTTGGGAGGATGCCTTCACCTTTTTTGTCTCCCCCGCATCCCTTATCAAATTTCAGACCCATTTCCCGCATACATATATTGCATACGATCGTATACAATATATGTATAAGGTGTTTTGGGTTATTTATAGAGGTGAACTGTCTTTTTAAGATTGATTATGATAGGGAACTCATAGTGGGTTTTGATCGCCAAGCGAGCCGCACAAAATTCGTAGCGGAGGTGGAAAGACAAGCCCCCACACCAACTTTCGCGTCGTCTGCTTGTTGTATGGACGGCGAATGAATCACTTGATACATACGTGGTATTCGGTCTGTTCCCATAAAATGAAAAAGTGGTTCTTGCGATGGCGACTCGCTACGCGGATCCGATAAATACAGCGCGTTTCAATCTGGCTTGCGGAGCGATACGTCGTGCCGTTTCAGAAAAACATTTGGTTGTTTGCGCCGATTATTCACAATCGGGGCCTTCAAAGGATCTCCAATCTTCTGGAGCGATCTTAATAAGGCAGCTCGATCCTGGCCTCGGCTTCGCTAAACGCCAAGCGGCCTTTCACGCTCTGGAAATCGCGAAGGCGAAAGGGTCGGAAATTATCATCTTGACCAAATATGCCCTCGGTAGGAATCGAACCTGCATCTAGACGTTAGGAGTGTCTTGTTCTATCCATTGAACTACGAGGGCTTATTGTTTCGTCTGAACAACCAAAATATAACACATGATTAAAGCGGCGCATACGCGCCGCTTTGTAAGTCTCCACACCCGCCAAGAAATGCCTCTGTCAAGCCGTATTACAAGATGTCATTTTCGATGATTTTCCAGAAATACGGCTCGAAATTAAAGGTTTTTTTGTTTTTAGGTGTGGACACTTACGCCGCTTTAATCTAAATATAGTAAGTTTAGGTCGTTTGAATATTCTACGCCGCGATACCGAGTTCCTGATCTATTCTTTCCTGATCAAAGCCGACAATCACCTGCCCGCCGATATCAATCACAGGCACGCCCATCTGGCCGCTTTTCTCGAGCATCTCTTCCCTCCTTTCCATATCCGCCGCCACATCAAAATCCTCATACTTGACACCGTTTTCGTCAAAATGCTCCTTTGCCAGGTTGCAGTAAATACACGTCGGGGTCGAATAAATTGTGACTTTTTTATTTTTGTCGGCCATACGAGATATTTTCTAATAAGCAAAGACTGACATTATACCGAGCGGCGCGCATTGAAAACAATACAAACATCTGGTGTAACAAATCCGTTGCAACAAACCAAACCGCGGCATGAAAGCTTGCTCAACGCTCGGCAAAGGAACACCGGCAACTACTGCGAGCCCTCTTCTTTTACGGTCGAACCGGATCTGACGGTCAAGATCAAAAGCGCGATCAAAACGATGCCGGCGAAACCTATTCCCAACCACGGAATCCATCCGTATCTTTCTGTAAGTCGGTTTTCTTGAACGTCGCAGACATTTCCCACGCCATCGCCGTCATCATCAAGCTGATTGCCGTTGGGATTGTCCTGACAATTGTCTCGAGAGTTTATTATTCCGTCCCTGTCATAATCATCGCAAACATCCCCTCTGCCATTTAGGTTCACGTCGGCTTGATCAGTGTTCTGAACAGCTACGCAATTATCCGCCAGATCCGGTACGCCATCGGCGTCAACGTCGGACACAATATAGGCCGGATTCTGGATGGCAGGCAACTGTGAAAATTTCAGGACATCCCTATCGTCGGCTAGATTTCCCGCTTCGCTATTAGGAAGTGGGACCAGTCTATCCGAGTCAAAATAGATTTTGTAAGAATGATTCGGTTGGGCTAAAAATCTTAATGCCCGACTCTTGTAAACCGTATCGTCAGACACCAATTTCAACTCGCTCACGCGAAGCGGCTGAGAATATCGCAAGGTAACCTGCCACCGCGAAGAGACTGTTTTTGGAAAACGCACGGTGTACCCGTCCATCTTTTTGTTTGCCAACACGATTTTATCTACCCCGCCAACCAACGCCCGAATCTCGATCGAGATCGGCAAAGCGACGTTCCGATCAAGCAACACGGACAGCGCTGAGGATGTGATCGGCCGTTGCGATGAAATAGTTAAAGTTTCCACCCCGTCGGCCGTTTCGGGTAAAAGAAATTCCGAGTAGGTTGCCAGATTGCCATCAGCCATTAAACGACCGTCCGCGCCACTCACGCCTGCCGACACTGTGTAAGGAGTGTCATCGCTGGAGGTAAACTTCAGATAGTGAGGCTCGAAACGATTATCGGTAATATCCACAACCCCAAACTCCAAACGCTCTAAAAATTCATCGGAAAAAGACACTTCCGCCACTGTCGGAACTTTGATGGTTAAATCTTTGACGTCTTTATAATATCGAAAGGCCTGAATAATCTCGGACCGATAAACCGGCAGGGACATCGTCTCCGCCTGGACACTGGCAAAAAAACCAAAAGTGAAGACGGTAACACCAAGCAGACATGGTAAAATATACTCGATTTTCATTGATTTTGACTAACTCTGTTAATGAGTTCCGGATTTGAATTTTTTTTCTTCCGACCGAAGAAAGCCGTACCCAAAAGCAATGCGCCGACCGCGAAGAAAGTAACGATACGACCGGAAAGCTCCATACGCCACACATCCACCAAAAGAAGTCGTCCGACGACGAAACCTAAAAGCAAGCCGCCGTAAACTCTCAAGCCGCCGCTTTCATACTTCAGACCGAAGAAGTAAACGGCGAGACCCGTGATGGTGTAGATTAGAAGGGAAATCATAACAGCCGTATCGTCGTTTTGAAAAGCCGCTTTCAAAGAAAGCCAGAGAAGCGCGTAGGCGTAGATTGACCCGATGACAGTAAACGCGGCCGCGTGATTGCCCGAAGAGGTATCTCTGTCCGGCTCCGCCTTGAGACGGCTTCCCAAAAACAATCCGAGAAACATTAAGATAGCCGCCATTACAAAAAGAACAAAGAAATCTTTGTGAAATACGCTTGTAGACCATGAAGACGCGGCGATGCTTCCCAACGACAACAGCGCCGGCCCCAACAGAATGAAGCTCGCCCCAAGCGCGGCCTTGGCCTTTCTCACGACTCCGTAAAGAACCATCATTACAGCCGCGCTCTCGACGGCGTAAGCGATCGTAAGCTCCGCTCCGTGAAGCTCTGCCGCCGTAGCCGCGGCAAGCAAAGCCACCGCCACGGCCGCGTTGATATAAAAAGGTTCCTTCCTTCGCGAAATACGGTAAACAATAAAAGCCCCCAAAGCAAACACGATCATCCACGCCGATATTATCAAGCTCTTCCACTCCGGTCTTACAGCCACCCATATCCAGAGAAGTAAAAATAAACCGTTTCCACCAGCTACAACAAGATCTTTTCTAAGATCGCGACCGTCGGCAGATCTCAAGAAGGTCATGACACTGGCCACAAACAAAATCGCCGAATACGCGTACGCAAAAAGCAAAACGATTTCGCGCATGGTCTGATAAGAATATTCGTTAGTCAAATACGGCAAACTGTAAAGCGTAATGGCGATGAGGGCGGCGATATTAAGTCCCCTTTTCCCAGTCATGACTGAAGCCCAAACAACACCCAACAGTACCGCCAACAGGTACGCAAAAATATAAACTTGACGCAAATCAACCGAGCCGGTAAGCAGAGGAGCGACGAAGGCAAGAACCAAGCCCATCATCGAGAGGGTCCCGCTTCTATATTTGACGCTGGCCACTCCGACGAAGACGGTGCTCAAAAACATTATCAGCAAAGCGGATATTGGTGTGAAAAAATCATAGACAACCCGACCAGCAAAAACCGTAAGAAGAATTATCGTCGAACCTATAACCAAAAACACACCTCCTTGACTGACGTATTTCTTAATTCGCCAGAATCCCAAGATCAACAACACGGCGCCCGCGCAAATACCTAAAGTGATTCGTCCGACTGGCCCAATCCAATTGTGCAGAAAAGCATAAGTAGTCAGCCAACCGAAACCGATGAGAAGAAGCAGACCGCCCATCTTCATCAGCCAATCCTCTTTGAGCCACGCTACGAATCGTTCGGAAGCGTCCGATCTGGCGGGAGCAGGTGGCGGAACCCAAGCCCCCGCACGAACTTGATCTTGGTTTGCGCCGAGGTTGCCGGGCGACCCGTTGATAGCGCTGGGTGGCGCCACCCTTACGATCTGATCGAGACCCCTGACACTCTTTCCTCTGGCAAGAGTCTCAAGTTTCTTAAGTCTTGAATTTCCTCTTAAAGACAAAAATAGTGCGACCACAGCGACAATAAAAGTTAGAAATTCCATATATTGATTATTGGTTTATACAGGAGTAATTATAACACTTGGAATGCTATTGATACGTCCGGTAATCCACAGTGAATACTTATGCGGAATGCGAGAATCTCCCTCGACTCAAACTGTCTTCCGACAACTTGGTCTGGGCGCCAGCTCGCCCATACACCAACATTGGCATTGAGTATCGTTTCTCTCTCAAATGAACCCCATCACAGAGATTCTCTGCCAATGTTAAACGATTGGCTGTGGTAAATACTCAAACGATGATGCCAATGTCGGTGTCAGGGCTCGCCTGTTTTGTTCGCCCGATTGCTCACAAAACATGGCTCCGCCGTTCGATTCCCGACGCAAGACAAGCGGTTGCCTTGCTCATTCCTCCACTTCGTTGCGGAATGCGAGAATCGAACTCGCGCCTAATGCTTGGGAAGCACTCGTTCTGCCACTGAACTAATTCCGCGTTGCGCTTAATATGTGGGCTCGTTTTTTAATCTTCCCTTATACTTATCCGTGCGTCGTCCCTGTATATCCCGATAAATATTTATATTTATCGAGGATCCTCGATAATTGTTAACAATTATCGGGACTTATACTTTCCCCATATACTATTCAATCCAACCCTATCCATTCCAAAATCCTCCGAATAAACCCGGATTCTTTTTCATCGCCCGTATCGCCACTTTCCTGCTCATCCTCGACAATGACAATGATCTGCTCCCCGGGTCTGACGAACTGAAACCTATCCCTGACCGCATCTTCTCTGCCACGCTCCGTCTCAAAAGCCGACAAACTAGCGGTCAGAAAATCGTACTTATTTTCCGAACTTTGGAGTTCTTCTTTTTCCAAAAACAAAACCGCCTGCGCTTGCCTGTATTTTCCGTAAGCGAAATACGCGGCTCGCGAGACAAAAAACACCGCCAAAAGCAATAACCCGAGAGTGATATATGATCTCTTCCAATCAAAAACGGTTCTCTTTTTAATTCTAAAGTCGTCCACCGTCCTTATACTTATACTAATCCCCTATACTCGACGTCTAAATGCTGTATACTGATACCATATTATCACAACGAACATGCTTTTTCATAAGAGAACTAAAAAAATAGTCAACACAATCTGGATGATCGTCGGTATCTTGGTGATTTTGGGAATGGTCTTGTTGTACTCGCCTTTTCTATTGAACTGAACGCGCTAAAAATCTATCTCTTCACCATCTCCAGAAAGACATGGTGCGGGATGTTCAGCTTCGCGCTCTCTTGCAGGCGTTTTTTGCCTTTCTTCTGTTTCTCCCAAAGTTTTCGCTTGCGAGTGATGTCGCCGCCGTAAAGATACCCCGTAACATCTTTCTTTAAGGCCGAAATCGTTCGGGACGACAAAATCCTGCCTAAAGCCCTGGCCTGAATCTTGACCGTAAACAACTGTCTCGGCAAAACTTTAAAAAGTTTCTCGACAAGAGCCTCCGCTTCTTCCTGCATACGCTTCCGAGACACAACCCTGGCGAATGCCGGCATCACCTCCCCCACCAACACAGCGTCAAGCCGGATAATGTCGCTGTCCCGCATATCGTCTATCACATACGAAAAAGACGCGTAACCGGAAGTGGCGCTTTTTATTTCGTCAAAAAAATTTCTCATGAGTTCGCGTAGAGGCAACTTGGCTTTCACCAATGCGTGCGTTTCGCTCAAGGTCTGCGAGTCGCCGACTTCCGCCTCGTGTTCAAATAAAAGATTCATAACAACACCCAGATAATCCGGCGGCGAAATAATCTCCAAGGATGCCCACGGCTCTCTCACGGTATATTCCGCTCCATATTCAGGAAATTTCGCCGGTGAATAGATAACGCTCATCTTCCCGTTTCTGTCCGTAACTTCAAAATTCACGCTCGGCATTGTAACGATCGGCTCCAAATTGTGTTCCCGACGGAGCCGTTCTATCACAATCTCCATGTGCAACATTCCCAAAAAACCGCACCGAAACCCGCGGCCTAAAGTTCCGGACGATTCCTCTTCAAAACTTAGAGACGAATCGGAAAGACGCAACTTCGATAAAGCATGGCGCATAGCTTCAAAATCCCTTTCTTCCCCCGGAAATACGGACGCCCAAACCACCGGCCTCGGAATTAAATACCCGGAGAGCCCATCCGACGGAGATTTGACCGTCGTAACGGTATCGCCGACCTTGGCGACACCCGGCTCTTTTATTCCCGTAACGATATATCCAATCTCTCCCGGCAGAATATTTTCGCAGGCGACTTCATCCGGATGAAAATACCCAACCTCAATCGCGCTGAAATCTTTTTTCCCGGCAATCAATCTGAAATTCCCTCCCCGCGCCGCCGTTCCGCCGAATACTCTGACGAACAAAATTACGCCGGTGTGATTTGAGTATTGAAAATCAAAAATCAGGGCTTGCAAACTTTCCTCCTTGCCGTCGCGTAAAACTGCACTCTCGAGAGAGTCGGATCCAACCTTTTTATCGAACCTGTGGAGTTGCGGCGGCGGCACTTTTTCGATAACCGCCTTCAAGAGTTCCGGCACTCCCTGTCCCGTTTTTCCCGACACTTCCAAAATATCTCCGAGGTCGCATTTGAGGACTCGGCTGATTTCCTCTTTGACCTCATTCGCCCTCGCGAGCGGGGAATCTATTTTGGAAACAGCGGGAATAATGACGACTCCTTCTTCTCTGGCCATTCCAAGAGTCGAAAGGGTCTGCGCCTGAACACCTTGAGTCGCGTCTATCAAAAGTATCACCCCTTCTATCGCCTTCAGGGAACGCGACACCTCGTACGCGAAATCTATGTGCCCTGGCGTGTCTATCAAATTGAGCACGTAGAAATCGGGCTCAATTTGATCAGACACGCCCGCAGAAAATCGCGGACTTAACGCTGAAGACGCGGGACCGTTCGCGCGCGCTATGTCATACACAATGCGCCTAATTTCTAGATCATTTGATCCAAAATTTATAAGTAAAGCCAACTTATATTCACACCCTTTCAAGTATCCCCAAACCTGCTCTATTTGCGGCCGCCCGATTTCCGGCAACGCCTTCAGCTCAATTATGATCTTATTCTCGACGACAAAATCCGGTTGGTACATTCCAATTTTCGAACCCTCATACATAATCGAAATATTCTTCTTACTCTCGAAATAAATCCCGGATTTTTTGAACTCCAGTTCAATTGCATTCTGATATATCTGCTCTTTGTGCCCGAGGCCGAGATTTTTCCTGACATTAAACATAATGCCTCGAATTTTGCACGTTAGATCTTTGTACAACAAATCTTCGGGGCGGTTCTGCGAATTCCGCGTCGCTTCCGCGCTAAGTCCGCGGTCCGTATGGTTTGGGCTCCAAACCATACGGACAGGTTTCATCTTGATCGTAATGCCGCGCTCCTTCTCCAACTCCATGGAATCCAAAAACTGCTCGGACATCTTGCGAGATTCAACGGTCTTGGTTATCTCCAAAAAGCGATCGGCCAGTGTTGACTTGCCGTGGTCTATATGCGCGATAATAGCGAAATTTCGTATGTTTTCCAACGCCATGCATGAAAATATAGCAGATTTGGACGACAGATAACAGAGCGAGAATAACTGATGATTTTCACAATCACAAGCGAGCAAAAAGCGAAAAATCATTTTCATTTTTTGCGAGTGCCGTGATTATATACCCAAAAGTTTTCGCCTTCTCGCTGTTTAGATGCACTTGTTTCTCCATTACGAATTTTTGATAAAGTAGGTTCGAGCGGTATCATAAAAACACTCCAGTTTTGTAGAAAAAGATACAGAAGCACCTAGAGCGTGGGACGCGCGAAGCGCGTCCCACTGATTTCCCCCGCTAATTCAGACGAATTTTGATATTACCAAAAAAGTTGCCATCAATGTGGTTTGACTTGGTTCTATCGAGTTGTGTACCAAAATTCATTTGGGAGGAGAACGATTTTGTGGTAGAATTTTTTCATGAACAACAATAAAAGTTTTGTACCAATTGTGATAGTTATCCTCGCGGTGTCGGTTCTTATAGTTGGCGGAGGTATTACGTATTACATGACAACGCAGAATACGCCTGTTCAAAGACAACCGGTTAATACGCCGGTCGCAAAAATTTCATCCGTTGATATATCTAGGGAAATTTCTGATAAAGAAAACTGGTTCGTCTACAGATTTACCGCGACTTGTAATGGCTCAAGTTTTGATGATCCGGCATGCAAAAACCTTCCAAGTTTCGAAATGAAATATCCAAAACATTTTGACGAGGCGTTAAATCAAATTTCCGGAATGCCTGTTCAAACTAAACACAACCTTACACTTGGGGAAGGCGAGTCATACAAAACACAGTTCGAGGCATGTAATAACGATTGGGAGATATTTGACAAAGAAGCAGTACGGAAAGTTATCGCTGGAGAACCTTATTGCTTTGTAAAGAATGTATACCCGGACGGCAATATTTCTTATAGGTATATTAAGAAAGTAGGAAATAATTATATTCTGTTTAAGGTGGGTGCACTTATTTATGCGGGCGGATCTGATTATGAGCCCAAGGTGAGAACTTTTTTAGATGAGATTGTTTCTACAATAAAAATCTCTAGTTAATTCCACAAACATTTATACTTCAAGCACCCCGCGCGAAGCGCACGGAAGCCGAGCAGAAAATTTCCTTCCCACATTCGGAAAAAGACAGACGCGCGCAAAATCAGAAATGCAAGAGAAATTTTCTGCGAGGTGAGGAAGCCGAACACGTGGAGTTTCTGCAAGACTCATTTTCAAAAAGTTTCTTTGCCACAAGATTGGGCGGACTATTTGAATGTCCGACTTGAAAAAGACAAGGTGGAATCCGCCCAATCTGTTTCTGCTTTTGTTGAGAAAAATCAAAAAATGATTACAGATATCACAGTGAAGCTCCAGCGACTTTTAGACGGCTATTTAGACCAAGACATGGACAAAGAAGTATATCGTGCTGAAAAGTCTAAATTGCTGTCCGAGAAAAAGTCTCTGGAGGAGGAAATATCTCGTAATCAACAAAAGCAGAAACATTGGCTCGAACCGATGGAAAAGTGGATAAAGGACGCGGGAAATATGGAAAAAATTGCATTGGATAACAACCTTTTTGCTAAAAAGGTTGCTGCCAAAGAAATCTTTGGCTCGAACCTTCTCCTCCAAAATAAACTAGTGCGCGCAAGCGCGCCAAAAATTCTGAATTCTGCGGGGGAAAACCAGTGGGCGTGCCTTCGGCACGCCCACGATTCGGGGTCTTCTATCCCTCTTTCTCTAAAACTGGAGCCGATGGTCGGGATTGAACCGACAACCTACCGCTTACAAAGCGGTTGCTCTACCATTGAGCTACATCGGCATCATGCAAACATCTTTCTATGCGCCGGTATTTTCCCCTTCGTCGTCATTCCGCAATCCGTTCTTGAAATCAACAACGTCTTTGAGAAATGCCGATACCCGCTCCTTACCCTTCAAAAAACGCTTGCCACTTACGATATTGCTCCACTTTCTATATATTTTCCCGGAATGACGCTCCGCGAAAACATAGGTCTTGACTAACGCGGCCCCCGCCATTTGCGCTAAAAACATCGCATTTTTTCTATTCAGAATTTTTGAGCGGGTGTGAATAAAGAAACTCAAAAAAGAAATGAGGCCGCGTCTAAAATTCTTATCGGCGGTGTCGTTCAGACGATCAAGAAATATCTCCTTCTCCCTGCGTCTGCGGTTGATTTTGTAAACAAAAAGAGCGGCAAGCCCCAAGACCGAGGCCCCGAAAACCGACAAAGCGAATATCATCGCAGAGTCCATTTGGTAAATATTACTTGGAAAGCGAAAAAACCGCAAATCTGCCGATCTCGGATTTCTCGCCGAATTTCTGGACCGCCCCTTCAACTAATTGGGTGATGGTCATTTCGGGATCTTTTATAAATGACTGCTCCATAAATACTTTCTCCCGAAAATATGACGCGATCTTGCCCTCCAAAATCTTTTCTTTCAGATTGGCGGGCTTACCTTCGACATCCTTCTGAAACATCATGACGGCCTGCTCCTTTGTCTCGGCCGGTATATCATCGGAAGTCCTGTATTCCGGCTTAGCCGCGGCCGCGTGCATGGCGAGGTCATAGGCAAGTTTTTTGAAGTCTTGACTGCCCGCGACGAAATCGGTCTCGCAAAGAAACTCAACCATTGCCCCGATTTTACTGTTTGAATGAATGTAAGAAGCCACAACTCCGGAACCCAAAGTTCTGCCCTGTTTTTTAGCAGCTATTTCCGCTCCTTTTTTGCGAAGCAAAAGCCGCGCCTTTTCCATATCGCCCTTGGCTTCCTCTAAAGCCTTCTTGCATTGCATTACCGAGATGTCAGTTTCGTCTCTTAATGCTTTTATTTGTTCCTTGGTTATGGCCATTATTTCAAGAACGATAAATAATAAACGATAGGTGCGACATTTTCCCGCGAAAATAATTTCGGCGGAACGGTATTACTCCGCTTTCTTGTCAGGAACGGAAACCACCGGCTCCGACTTTGCAAGACCCTTCTTTTTCCCCGAATTGTAGGCCTCCGCGATCCTTGAGACAAAATACTCAATACTGTTGCGCGACGCATCGTTCCCGACAATGGGATAGTCCAGCGACTTGATATCGCAATCAGAATTCGCTAGAGCGACAATCGGTATTTTTTTTCTTTTTGCCTCATTAACAGCGGTGCTTTCTTCTTTCGGATCAACTATAAAAATGACGTCTGGAATTTTGGTCAGACGCACTAATCCGGAAAAAAGATCGTCCAACCTTACTATTTCTTCATCAATTTTTAGACGCTCTCTCTTCGTGTATTTCTCCAATTCCCCTTTTACCTTGGATTCCTTTAACTGCAACACACGGTCAACGCGCGATCTTATAATCGAGAAATTCGTAATCGTCCCGCCAAGCCATCGCCCCGAAACAAATGGCATCCCTGTCGCTTCCGCGGCCTGCTTGATGCTGTTTGAAACCTCCTGTTTCCCGCCAACTAACAGAACCACCGATCCTTTCGCGCCCAACTCCTCCATGTATTTCTTTGCCCTCTCAAAAAGCGGGATCGTCTTCTCCAAATCAAAAATATCAACCTTGTTTTTATGCCCAAAAATGTACTCCTCCGCCGACGGATGACGCTTGGTGCGGGAGTATCCATAATGTGCTCCGACGCCAAACATCTCCGCCATTTCCGGCGTAATCGTCGCTTTCTCTCTTGTTTCTTGACCAATCATGCTATTTTTTTGTGTTACTGCTTGCGCATCCATAGTTCATCGAGTCTAACAAATATTCCGCCGGTAGGCAATATCCACAACAATATTATGGAACAAACATGGAATATTCATTTACAGACGCGTTACATGGCGACAGTCGCTTCTTTTTCCGCGTTTTTCAACTCACTCAAAATACCTTCAATGCCGCCGTCAAAAATAACCGGCAGATTATGCCAAGATTGCTTAACACGATGATCGGTTACCCGATCCTGCAAAATATTATAAGTGCGAATTTTCTCGGAACGATCCCCCGTGCCGATCTGGCTTTTCCTTTCGCTTGAAAATTTTGCGCTCTCCTCTTCGTTCTTAAGCTGTTGAAGTTTGGCGGTAAGAATTGACAAGGCTTTTTCTCTATTCCGCGCCTGGCTTCTTTCCGATGTTGAACGAACCGCGAGTCCTGTCGGTTTGTGAATCAGACGCACCGCCGTTTCCACTTTATTGACATTCTGGCCACCCTTCCCGCCCGCCCTCGAAAATTCCATATCCAAATCGGCGGGATTAATTTCCAGTTTAGACTGTTGGCGCATGGGCAATACGGCAACTGAAGCCGTTGAAGTATGCACTCGACCCGATTTCTCAGTCGCCGGCACTCTCTGGATGCGATGGACACCCGTTTCAAATCTCAAATCTTCATAAACTCCCTTCCCATTGATTTCATACGAGGCTTCTTTGATGCCACCGATATCATTTTTTGAAATATCCAAATTGTCGAAACGCCAGCCCTTTTTTAAAGCATATTTCGCATACATATCCGCAAGCTCTCTGGCAAACAGCGCGGCTTCATCGCCACCCGCGCCCGCTCGTATTTCCAAAACCACCTGATTGGGGTACAACTCCTCCTCTTTTTCCGAGGAAGCAATATCCAACATTTGGCGTAAAAGTTCTTCTTTTCGGCTTTTCAAAACCAAAATTTCTTCCTTTGCTATCTCTTGGAGTTCAAGATCCGCGGCCATAATTTTTTCCGTCTGCCGTTCCTCAAAATCCAAACGCTCGTACTCCTGCGCCAAAAAAACAGTTTCCGGATTGTTTTTGAATTGAGATATGTTATCCATGACAAAATGGCCCCGCCACGCCTATACGTACCACGACATGGCGTGGATAAAAACGTAAATTTTTAAGACTTCTTTATTACGGCTCCACTCCTATCCTTTCCGCTCTTGGCAGAGTCCGACTTAGCTCTTCTCTGTTTAAATTTCTCCACTCGGCCAGCGGTATCCATGAGTTTATCCGCTCCGGTGTAAAAAGGGTGGCAACTGCTACAAATTTCCACGCCTATCTTTTCCATCGTCGAACCAACCACGTGTTTGGCCCCACAGGCGCAAGTCGCGTGACTGTTCGGGAAATATTTTGGGTGAATTTCTTTTTTCATATTTTTCCGATTTACGGGCAAACTATAGCAAACGCAACCTAAAAAAGCAACATGTTTCGTTGAGTGACCGCCGTACCAGTGTGGGTAAAATCAACCCAATGTGTTATACTTTGAATAACGAAATGCGCAAATTTAATACAATACAGAAGCGGCCTTATGGCCGCTTCTGTATTGTATTAACATTTGTGAGATGGCGCATTTCGTTATTCAAGGTGTATAACTTTTGCTCTTTTGCCTTCCCCGACGCTTCGGGTGGGATCCCGACCGCCCTTGGCGCGTCGGGATTGAATTTTGACTTCAATATTCCCTTATGCATATATCCCGATTTTTGTTCACAAAAATCGAGGACTCTCGATTTTGATAAATCAAAATCGGAGCTAACCCCCTATACTCGTCATCGTCTTCTTTGTCTCGTACCGCGCAAGTATTTCCCTCTCCACCTCCTCCCTATCGCGCCCGAATTTAAGATACGATAATTGTTTCAAGCGTTCCAAAATTTCATCGTTCCGCTTCTCTGGCGCTATCGTGCTCAAACTAAACGGCAAGACCGGCTTGCCCTGCGCAAGCATTCTCATATAGGCCGCACGATTTTCGAGATTGATCAAATCCTCCTTCTTGATATTAGGCACAAATTGTTTTTCCAAAACTTCGGCATCTTCCGCACCCACGCGGAACGCCGCCATGGAACCAACATTCCCGAACACCGCATCTTTAATTTTTTCCTCAAGTTGTTTGATATATTGATGAGCCATGATCAATGCCAGCTTATATTTCCTGGCTTCGGACAAAATAACCGCGATTGAATCGGTTGTTACATTTTGAAACTCATCAATATATAAATAGAACGGCGGCGCGTTCTGGCCTTCGCCCGCGCGGGATAAAGCGGCCATCAGGAACTTACCGACAATAATAAGTCCGAGAAGGTTGGAGTTAATATCGCCCAATCTGCCCTTGGACAAATTAACAAGCAATATCTTGCGATTGTCCATAATCCCTCTGAAATCGAAAACCGATTTCTCCTGCGCCACAATCGGACGCATAATATCGTTGGAAAGAAAACCGTCGAATTTTGACGTGATATACGGCACGACGTTTTGCAAAGCGGCCTCCCCTCCGGCTTTCTCCGCCACCTCGCGCCAAAATTGGAGGACTATAGGATTGCGGCAGGCCGCCAATTTTGCCGCCCGAAATTGTTTATCAGAAAGGATTCTGGACAGATCAACGAGTGTGCAACCAGTCGTCGGATCATCAAGCAAAAGCATCGCGGCATTTCGGAAATACTGCTCGAACATCGGACCTCCGACAGTTTTCATATCGAAAAGCTTGTTGAAAATAGAGAGCATCTCATTAACCACGAATGTTTTTTGTTCGGGAAATCTAGGATCGTATTCGAGCATGTTCAACCCCATCGGACGGGCGACATTTCCGGGATCAAAGTAAATCAAATCATCATACCGCGAGGGAGGAATGCTTCCGATGATATCTTCGATGTCATTGCCATGAGGATCAATGAAACACACACCCTCGCCGTTTTTTATATCCTGGACAATGAGATTTTTTAGAAATGTGGTTTTGCCGGTACCGGTCTGTCCGATCACGTAAAGATGGCGCAAACGATCTTCCTTGTTCATATAAACTTCCACACGGCTACTGCGCCCTATTCCCATCCCGAGCAAAATGCCATCGGTTGGCATTCCGAGAGGCACGGGCGCCTCGCCGGCTTTGGCCACTTTCAATTCCGGTGTCTGGGAAATGGTCGAGCCGGGAAAATGAAAGATAGAGGTAAGCTCTCTCAAGTTGAGCGCGACGGTGTCGCCGCCGCAAAGCCGATAGGAAAAATTGTGTAAAATCTTTTTCAATCCGGAACCGCTTTTTCTGATGAACCTAAAACTGTTTCCCTTTGGCTGGTTCTCAAATTGGTTAAAAGCGGACTCCATATCCGAAAGAATATCTTCCGCCTCCGGACGCGTCCGAGAGGAAACAACGAGACGCAACTCGACGAAAATGGAAGGGCTCGCGAGTTTTTTCTCGATTGATTTTACCGCTTCTTCATCCACAGTTTTAGACTCCTGTTTTTCTTCTTCTTTCTTTTTGGAATCTCCCCGGAACCAGTCTTGAAAAACGTCGCGCGCGAATTTTACAACCTCCCCGCTCTCTTCGCGATCCACGGCATCCTTTGCCGTCTTGCCTTCCCGAAGAAGTTTCAAGCTGTGTTCGTATTTTGATTTGTACGACGTACCTTCCTCCGGACGAAACACTATCTGAACGGCCGCGCCCTCGCCCTCGCGATCAATTTTGGCGAAACTGTTCAAAATAACATTTAGAGGGTCGTAATCGAATTCATCATAAGTCTTCAAAGGATAGGCGGATGGAAAACGCTGTGCCGCGACGGAGCAAACATGCTCTCCCGTTTCATTAAAAATGTTGTAGTCGTCCTTGCGCTCGACGAAAATGGCTTTGGGAAAAATCGAGGCAATTTGTTTCTCGAACAATTCCCGCTTGCCGTCCGGCACGGCGCAATAAAAAACGAATTCTTCGCTGTGGTTGGCGACGGCGATCTCGAGCGTCATGTGTTTGGGACCCTTTTCCTTCTCGTTCTTGATCGAGGTCATACCGGCGTAAAATTGTTCCATCGAGGACAAAAGCTCCTTCAGAGTTTTGTCCTTGGTTTCCTGCGTCGTCGGCAAAGTGATTTCGTACAAGGTCATGCGGAGAGACTTCGCCAAAGACTTGCGCAAACCGGTCTCCGTCGAGGCCTTGATAAAAGCCACCAAAAAACGCTCGAAGTCGTCGTCCAGATGAGGATTATTCATGGCCGCTAAAACCGAAAGGGCGTTCTTGATCCCCTTTTCCCTAAATATACCGATGAGCTCGGCCATTTGCTTGTCGTGCGGCTCCGGCCGCAAACCGATCGCGGCAAAACGCACCTCGTCGTCTTCAAGACGATAACCCTCTTTCAAAACAGTCGGGGGAGTCTCCTTGTATTCTTTGATTTTCTGTTCGTAGCTTTCATTGCGGTCTGCCTCGCGTCCGGCAACGCTCTCCTTTTCATTCTTGAGCCGCTCAACTTCGGAACGCAAATACTGAAGCTCACTCGCCGGCGAACCGAATGGCCCAACCTCTTTTCCGCCGAATCCTTTGTCCATTAGCAAAAACAACTACTAAAAATCACGCGTTTTCATTCAACCTCGAATCAATCAGAGATTCTTTTTCTTTAATTGTTTTTTCCGCGTCGTCGAGATCCCTCTCCCTCTCTGTTCGCGTTCGATCGTCTCGGACATTCTTAAGAGACTCCCGAGCTCTTGCCAAAGCCTCGTAAGCCGCTTTTATGTCTTCCGCCGATACCTCCCTATCCGAGGATTCATCCAGATGCAGGGACCCGATAATAGCGTTGATTGATTCTTCCACCTCGGCCACCGCCATCGCGTCCCGCATTGTTTCCCCAAACTCCTGTTCGATAGACTGACCTGCGTTTTCAGGTCCTGGAAGCGTTTCTCCGTGTGCCATAAAAATTATTTACTACTTTTAACATAGAACTCACAGTTATTATACCACTCATAACTCAAAAAAACTCCGAGAAATTCACAGGGTGCGGACATCGAAGATACAAAGGATACTCTACCGCGTCAGAATTTCTGCCTCCCCTGAAGTAATAAGAATCGTGTGTTCAAAATGAGCGCTCAAGGAGTTATCGGCGGTGCAATAAGTATACCCGTCTTTCTTGAGACGAATTTCCGGAGAACCCATTGAAGCCATCGGCTCGATTGCCAGCACCATCCCCTTGCGCAAAACCTCACCCTTGCCCGCAACACCGGAGTTGGGGACAAAGGGTTCCTCGTGCACTTTATACCCCACCCCGTGTCCGGCCAGACCCGACACCACTTCAAATCCAGCCTTCTTGATTGTTCTCTCAATAGCCGCTCCGATATCCCCGATCCTGTTGCCGCATTTGGCCGCCTTTATTCCAGCCGCAAGCGCCTTTCTTGTGGCGTCCACAAGAGTCAAAGATTTTTCATCTACCTTGCCGACGTCCACCGTAACAGCCATATCGGTTATCATTCCTCTGTAACAAAAACCCAAGTCCAGAGTTACCAGATCGCCTTCCTTTATGATTTTGTCCTCCTCATTGGGAATGCCGTGCACGATTTCTTCATTTATCGAAACACAAAGCGCCGCCGGGAACGGCCTTTGCGCGCCGCGCGGCTGGTAGTTTAGAAAGGCCGGCGTGCCGCCGCGTTTGACTACCAGCTCCCGCGCCAAATCCTCAAGCTCCCGCGCCGACATACTCGACCGAAGCGCCGCCAGTAGTTCTTTCATTACAGCCGCATGCCTTTTCCCTCCTTCCCGCAACAATTTTAGATCTCCCGCCTTTTTGACACTGATCATAGAACTTATCTAGCGATCGTTAAAACCCAGCTTCTTTAGAATTTCACTGTGAACTTCGACAATACTCTGTTCGCCATTTATAGCTAGAAAATTGTAATCTGGATTATTCTCGAAATATTTGATAGTCGGCGCAACGTTTTCATCGAACCACTGCAGGCGATTGCTGATATCGTCTTCATTGTCGTCGTTGCGTCCGCGAGACAAAAGTTTTTCTTTAGCCCAATAGTTGGAAACATCCAGATTTATTACCACGGGATGATCTATTTTGATGAATTTTAGCGCGGAGTCCAAGATAGGCGCCTCTAGCAAACGGCGGCAAACTCCGTCAAAAACCAAATGCTCTTCTCCGGTAAAACGTTCGAAAATGAAAGTTGCCCAGACCCAGATAGGAATGAACTCCGGAAGCAAACCGCCATTTTCCAGCACGTCCCGAACCAGAAGGTTCGAGTAACCATCCCCCGCGACAGCAAACGCTCGTAACATTTTGCCGGTTTCGAGATAATGCACCTTGCCGGCATCTCCTATTTCTTTCTTCAAAAACTCGACTAGTAACTTGGCCTGCGTCCCCTTGCCGGAGCCCGAACGCCCGTATAAAACATATGCTTTAGGTTTTATCATGTGGACAGAATACCATAATTCATTTACCATTTCTACAATTTCCACGTACCTCTATATTATCCGACCGTACAATATAGAGGACATCGGGAGATGGCCATTACTTATCACGCGCTTGTGCCAACTTGAATTTGGTTTTAATGTGAGGTCGGATGCCCGCCCATGAAAGCGGGTGAAAGTTCTGTAACAACTGAATATCCTGAATACTTTATGAAGACGAAACTGAATACGAGAGCGGTACCGGTGTTTGCGATGATAATACTTGGCGGTTTACTGTTTGATCCAACGCGCGTCCAGTGCGCCCCGATCCCCGACACGATAGTTCGCATTCTCTCTATTTCTATCCCCCCAAACCCAGTATGAGAGAATCTACTGGGATTGGGGGGAATTTTCCATTTGCTCCGCTGTTTTCTTTTGGCGAAATTCGGGCGGGCAGGATTATTTTAAATCTAACTTATCCCAATCGCTCCAATCTTTTTTCTCACACTTACTCCAATCGTACTTTACTTTTTGGTTTATTTTCCAGCCATCGCTTTTTTCAACTGCGATACCGCCAAAAAGATTTTTACCCTTTTGCTCTTTGATATATTCCTGCAATTTTTCTGCTTTCGCTTTTGTTCTGCTTCCTCCCTCTTGATCGCCCATATCTTTCACTTCGAAAATACCAAGCCGTCTGTCAGTTAATTTCACTAAATAATCAGGATAGAAAGTATGGACAAATCCTGCGGGATATTCGTATTTTATACCAAAATAATCCTGCTTATTCTCGCCGTTTTTCCACCACCAGACTATTTTGTCGCTGTTTTCGGATAAAAACTTTTCAAAATTCTTTTCGGGGTTGAGGCGCACCACACTCAAATAGCATGGCTCATAAACATATTTTTCATGTTCCACTTTTTCGTCCGTGTGTTGGTTGAAAAAACTCTCTTTGGTGATTTCAAATTCATACCATTGCTCGCTTTCCTGAATCCTTTTTTGGATTTCTTTTTCTCTAACCGCTTTGTATTTTTCAACAGCTTGCGCCAAAATTTCCTCAAACTTTATTCTATTGCCGTTATGAACAAACACCATTTGTACGAGAATTGCTTCTTCTGGCCATGCTTTTGAACCAAGATATTTTCTAAAATACGAATAGATTGCGGTTTTTACGGCTGGCACTGACCTTTTGATATTTTTGAACGAACCTAGATGAGCTTTGATAATCTGCTCAAACAATGCCTGTAAATCGTTACCGGCGATTGTAAGGCGAGCGCGCGCCTCGGAATCAATTTTGCCCTCAATCTCGTCAAATGTTGTGCCTTCAATTTTGGCGTTGGCGATGATTTTCTGTTGATATTTTGTAACATCAATAACCACACCTTGATCTTCTAGTTTCTGCACATTTTGCGCAAAAAAAGTATGATCGCCTTTCAAGCCAAAATATTCGCAAGCAGTTTCTTCAAACACAGACGAAAAGCTCGAAGTAATATCGCCATAATCGGCGTGCGATTTGTAGTAGGAAATAATCGCAATATTTTTGTAAGTATCTTTTCGCGTTACTTTCAGGTGTTTGATGATGTTCGGATTGTATTCTTCTTTTTTGACGATAATGCTTTGAACATTCGTATAGATATAGCCACGATTCAAGTCTTCGCTGGCGTAATGCTTTTGTTCAGGCATACGCAAAATGCGCCCGACTGTTTGGATTTCAAAAGTTTCACTGCGTGATTCCCTAAACTTCACTAAAATATGAGCACGCGGACAATCCCAACCAGTATCAATTGCTTGTTTGAAAATTAAAAATTCAATTTCATTGTCCGGCTCTGACACCCAGTCCAATGTTTCAGATTTTTGCTCCGCAAGCCAAATGGCCAGTTTGCCATTGCCATGCCCGTCTTTTCTTTCGGTTATGCCTTTATCTGCCAAAAACTTTTTAACTGCTTTTATTTTATCTTCGCCCGCTTCGGCTGTTGGTATCTGTACCAAAACAAGCGGGTTTATGTTTGATTTTTCAAGTGCAAAAAGTTTTTTCAATTCCAGCCGTTTTTTATACGCAATTTTCAAAACTACTTCTTGGGAGTCAGCTTCATTATCCATTATCTCATCGATTTTTTCATTGATAATCAGTTCTTTCTTAATCATGCCCTCGTCAATCACATCTTTCGGCTCAACAAAAACATATCCCGCCATTCCGCGTGCTATATCGCGCGGATCGGGCTTTATTTTTGGTGTTGCGCTCATTTCCAAAATTACATCAGCGTTTATTTCGTCCCGCAATTCGTTTGTCCGCTCGGCAGTCGCTCCAATATGGCTTTCGTCAATAATCAAGATAACTCTTCGCTGTTCGCGCGTCTTTGCTAATACATCGCGAAAATTCAGCTTCTCGCCATCTTTCATCAAGATATTTTTCCAGTCGCCTGTTGCTCGGTCCTTGCTTCGCAATTTTTCCCAGTTCACCACAACAACCTCGTTACGCACAATCCGCTCGCGCCCGCCGGTAAATTCTTCCTCAACCAGCGACACTCTCGGCGCACCACCAAAAACTTTTTCTAAACTGCGCTTGCTTTGCAAATGCAGTTCGCCTTTGCCGATACTTACCCACGCAAAACATAAATCCGTTTCCGGCAGTTCTCTGATGATTTCTTCAATAAACTTGGCAGTCATCAAAGTTTTTCCGCTTCCTGTCGGAGCTTGAAAAACACACACTTTCTTTTCTCCCTCTTTTGTGAGAAGTGTTTTGATGGTGGCGATAAGTTCACCAACCGCTGTTTCTTGATATTGTTTTAAGTTAATATTCATAAATTTGCTCGTAAATATCTAATATTTTTTGTGGTATCGGCTCCAAACTTACGCCTTGCCAATCAACAAAATCATTTTTATTTAATCCCAACGGATCAAGCGTGAAGCAATACAAAATCTTTTCGCCTTTCATTTTGTCCAGTTCTTTTTTTAATTGCTCCAAGCCGTTCCGCTCTAGCGCATAATACACTCCCATTACTCGGTCATTTTGTTCAAAAATATGATAGTCAGGTTTTGCTTTTACTTCGTCAAAAATTCCTTCTCGCAAACAAAGCATTTCTGTGCATTCGCGAGTAATGCGAATTTTCAAGTCATCTCGGCTGATAGAATTTTTGACGAAAGAGGTTTTGTAGTATTTAAGGTTTCCGCCAAATCCCTCGATTGATTGGTAACCCTTTACCACATTTTTTACTCGCGGATAACAAACATCTGTACAAATATTTTCTTCATTATTTGTACAAAGTAAAAACTTACGATCTCCGTCGTCGTCTTCATTTAATGAAAGCACTGCGTGTCCAGTCGAGCCAGACCCAGCGAAAAAATCCAAAACACTAACATCTTTATTTTTATGTAAGTTGATAAGCATTTTTAATAAGCGTGTTGGCTTTTTCCCACTTCTAAAATCCATTCCGCCCTCATGCCGAATATTCCCAAAATCACCACTAAAATCATAAAAGTTTATGATTGGGTTTTCTTTTTGTGATCCATTACCACTTTCAATTTCTGCCCTTCTTGTCAGAGGAATACCCGAATAAAACAATCCTTTTGTCGTAGTTTCCTTTTTTGGTCCAGTAAAATATCTATATCCCAAGCCATCTTCACCAATACCAGATACTTTATAAAGAACATTAAGCCCGTCCACACTTTTTCTGTTTTCAATATAGTCATGAAAAAACTTTCCAGACGTATTGCCTTTCAAAACACTTCCGCTCGCCCATGTTCTTTTTAACAAATTTATATTGGGCGATTCTTCTTTTATTTCGTATTGACCGGGTTTGAAAATAATCACTTTTTTCTTTCCCAAAGTTATTTCTTCACCGTGACCTTTTTCTATAATTTTGAATTTGAATACATCAGTATTATATTCTGTAGATGGTTTATTCGGAGAAAAAAGGTATTTATTTTTTGCGTATATAAAAACCTGTTCAATTAGTTTTTGGAAATTATCTTTTTCATTTAGTGATTTGCCAGCGTATCTTACTTGAACATAAAAAACATCAAGCAAATTATCTTCACCAAAAAGTTCATTACATAATAATTTAAGTTGCGATGCTTCATTATCATCAATAGATATAAAAACTACACCTGTATCATTCAATAAATTTTTAGCCAATTTCAATCGCTTACTCATAAATGAAAGCCATTTGCTATGCCTGTAGCCGTCATCTTTTTCTACGAAATTGTCGTTATATTTAAAATCTTTATTTCCTGTATTATACGGCGGGTCAATATAAATAACATCAATTTTGCCTTGGTGGGTATAATTCAAAACAGATAGGGCGTGATAATTGTCGCCCTCAATCAAAATGTTAGTCGGCTTTGCCGGATCAGTTTTGATTTCTTTGCCTTTGACTTCTTTCAAAACTGGCAAGGCGTTTTCCGATTCCTTTTCAAATTGCTCTTTGGTTTTTTCCTCGTCCCAAACCAGCCCGTATTTTTTACGGGATTCTAGCTTCGTAATGACTTTGAGCAAGTCGTCCTTTTCAAGTTTTGAATAATCTTTTGCCATAATTAAAACCTTATATTGAAAGTAAAATAAGAATTGATGAAATGAGTATCAATGCAATCATAAGCGTTGGTAAAAGTTTGAATAATTTTGTTACATTTCGCTCTTGTTGAGCAAATGCTTCCAATTTCGCAATGCCTGACTTGGCTTTCTCTTCATCTTTCTTTTCCAGCCCATCTTTTAATATATCGGCGATATTATGCATTTCTTTTATGTCGGCTTTAAATATTTCAAAATCCTCATACCAAAATTTCTTTATAAAATATAAGCCGAGGCAAATATTTAGAAATAAAAATAGTTCCCCAAGTATAAAGAAATCTTTACCTTCAATATCCTTAATGGCCGTAAAACCAAAGCCAGCTATTATGCCAGAAACAGTAACAATCTGTCCTACAAAAGAAAGTCCATTGTCGGCGGATTTTCTGGCTTGAATTATAAAATCGCGCCTCATGTTTATTGTAACTCCTAAATATTTATGTGCTTTTTCTAATATTTCCATAGCATTTATTTAATCAAATCATCAACACCAACTTCCAATGCTTTGGCGATCTTGGTCAGAGTCTCGATTGTCGGGTTTTGATTAACGCCATTCTCTATTTTAACAATGGTATTAAGCGATAAATCAGCAAGCCGAGCTATCTTTTCGAGAGAGTAGCTCTTTTTTCCTCGTAGTTTCCTTAAATTGTCCGAAATGTTATTTGACATTGCTTTCGTTATTGTTTAATATTATAGTATATAGAATATAATATATAGCATAATCTCTTGATACTACAATGATACATAATTTAAACAATTTTGTAAACGAATCTTTAGGAAGTTTGTATTGCCCGCCAGAATTTCGCCAAAAGAAATCAGCGGAGCAAATGGAAAATTCCTCCCCAACCTTTCCTGCCGAGCCGTCCACACGAGCGCGCTTGTCGCGCTAAATTTTTGTAAAAAACTGACACGGGCACAATTCCGTATTCTCAAAAAAACGAGGGGGGTAATTCTAATACTCGATTAACCTAATTTTCTGCCTTTCCGCGTTTTTCTGCGCGTGCCCCGTAGTGAGCTTTGCTCTACTACTGGGGTAAAGTCCGCGAGTGTCTGCGAGCGCCATTTTAACCTCCTCGTTTTAGATCACAGCGCTATTGTCTGTACAGAATGGTTGCGCGAATACGGGTTGAAAGAACTCATAGTGGGTTTTGATCGCCCAGCGAGCCGCGCAAAATTCGTAGCGAGGTTCGAAGACAAG
>Ga0209343_10001177_pt1 | contig 35866 bp, 32 predicted proteins | sample RifCSPlowO2_02_FD_184026 | JGI IMG/M metagenome (GOLD analysis project Ga0209343, IMG submission 184026) | Groundwater microbial communities from Rifle, Colorado - Rifle CSP2_plank lowO2_0.2 (SPAdes) (version 2) | ecosystem: Environmental > Aquatic > Deep subsurface > Groundwater | place...
ACATCATTTTTTTACAGATGTTATAAGTTTTTGTACCCTCTCCCTCTATCATATATGTAGCCAGCGTCCAAGGCGCACCTGTAAAGCCGATAAGAGCTTTATCATCTGCTAACTGCTCTTTTATAAGCTTAATAGTGTCGTAAACATAAGTAAGCCTAGATGCAGCTTCATCTGCGCCTAAAAGAGCATCTAAATCAGCTTGAGTTTTTATAGGTTTTTCAAAAACAGGTCCCTCACCTGTAAGAAAATCAAGCTTCATACCCATTTCGTTTGGAACAACTAGAATATCACTAAATAAAATTGCTGCATCAACCCCGACAATATCTACAGGCTGAAGCGTAACTTCTGCAGCAAGTTTTGGGTTATGACAAAGATTTAAAAAATTTCCGGCTTGTTTTCTTACTTCCATATACTCTGGAAGATATCTTCCAGCCTGTCTCATCATCCAAACCGGAGTGTATGGAGTCTCTTTACCAAAGCATGCATCTACAAAAATTTTACCCATTAATTACCCTTTTTTATATTTATAACTAGTGACTTTTTCCAACTTTCCCCAAGAAGAAAAGTCCAACTGCAACAGCAGTAATTGATAGCCCGAAGTATAGCATATCTAGTGCGCCATTGTACTGGGTATGACCAACTTTTTGAAAAAAACCAACCACAAGTACCATTACGATAACTTTTGATATTTTATCTTTAAGTTGGTCCAGTGAATGGATAGCTAAAAGACTATTTTCTTCTCCGTTTTCATCTTTTGCAGGATCAATATCAGAGATAAAAAGTTCATACAGTCCAAAAGCAAAAAGAAGCATCACAACGCCAATCAGGTATAAATCAACCGCGCCGATGATGCCTCCGACAACATCTTGATGGAAATTTTCAGGATGTGCTTGATTTATGTATGTTGAAAAGACAAATTTTGCAGTGTCATAGATATCAAAACTTGCTACTATAAATAGTGATATAGCACCGATAAGACCAAAAACAACGGCAAGAATTACTATAAATCTTGAACCCCATAAACCATTTTCAAATATTTTTTCAATCACGATTATTTCTCCTCATCCATTTCTATCCATTTTTGAGCAATTCTAACGGCATTTGTAGCTGCACCGACTCTTAGGTTATCGGCAACAATAAATAGGTGAAGCATATTTTTAGAGAAGTTGTCATTTCTTATACGACCTACAAAAGTTTCGTTTTTTTCCAAACATTTTGCAGGCATCGGATAGATTGATTCTGATGGAGTGTCCAATATAACAATATTTGGAGCTTTTCTCAGTATTTCTCTGGCATCGTTTGCATTAACTTCATTTGCAAATGTAAGAGTTAGAGCCTCTGCATGACCGCGAAGAGTCGGAACACGGACACAAGTCGCACTTAGAGGAATCTTTTTGTGCATGATTTTGGCAGTTTCGTTCACCATTTTCATCTCTTCTTTAGTATATCCGTTTTCTAAAAAAGTATCTATTTGAGGAATTACATTTAAAGCTATTTGGTGTTTAAATGCTTTATGCTCGCTTTCGCCTAATCTGAAAGTAAAAAAGTCTTTCATTTGGTTTACTAACTCTTCCATAGCACTTTTTCCTGCACCCGAAGTTGCTTGATATGTGCTTACATCAACCCTTGTCAAATCATAAGCTTCATCAAGCGGTTTAAGTGCTTGAACCATCTGAATTGTAGAGCAGTTTGGATTTGCGATTATTCCTGATTTTTTCCATTTAGCAATGTCCTCCGGATTTACTTCCGGCACAACAAGAGGAGTGTTTTCATCCATTCTAAAGTGAGAAGTGTTGTCGATTACGACAGCACCGGCTTTAACGGCAAAAGGAGCAAACTCGGCACTTACGCTTCCGCCCGCTGAAAATAGTGCAATTTCAATATTTTCTTCTTCAAAAACGGTATTAGTCAGCTCTTTAATTGCTATCTCTTTGTTGCCAAACTCTACGCTTTTTCCTAAACTTCTAGAGCTAGCCAATGGAACTAATTTGTTTATTGGAAATGAAACCTCATGCAAAATTGCTAATATCTCTTCTCCGACTGCTCCGTTTGCTCCAACAACTGCTACATTATATTTTTTTGACACTCTTGCTCCTTTGTTATTTTAATTAAGCCCGCGAGATTCTAAAAATAGCTCTTGGGATGTTATTTCACTGTTTTCGCTTAAAATTACCGCTCTCTCTACCACGGAGATAAGCTCTCTTATGTTTCCAGGCCAGCTGTAGGCTAAAAGCTGTTCTTTTGCCTCATCTGAAAATCTCTTTAATTCAAAACCGTATTTTATACAATTTTGTTCTAAAACTTTTTGTGCAATCTGTAAAATTTCTTCTTTTCTATCTCTAAGAGGCGGAATATTCAGAGGTATAGTATTTAAACGGTAATATAAATCCTCTCTAAATTCACCATTTTTTATCTTATCTGCTAAATTTGCATTTGTTGCAGAGATTACTCTTATATCTATTTTTATACTCTTGGAAGAGCCTAATCTTCTTATCTCTTTTTCTTGCAGTGCACGAAGCAGTTTGGCTTGAACGCCATAGGGCATCTCTCCAATCTCATCTAAAAAGAGTGTTCCGCCGTTGGCAAGCTCAAACTGTCCTGCTTTGGACTCGCTAGCATCCGTAAAAGCACCTTTTTCAAATCCAAACAGTTCGCTCTCAATCAGATTGTCGGGAATAGCCGCCATGTTGATTGCTACAAATGGTTTTTTTGCTCTAGGAGAGTTTTCGTGAATGAAAGAGGCAAAAACCTCTTTGCCGACACCGCTCTCTCCCAAAAGTAAAATGCTGGCATCTGTTTTAGAGGCTTTTTTTGCAATATTAAGAGCTGATTCCAATGCTTTTGATGTGCCGAAAAAACTATCGGTATCGCTTTTCTGACTGATTTGTGTTACTGTTTTTTTTATTTTTTGTATCTTGTCTTCTCTTCTGATGGCAGTTATTAAAGTATCTACATCAAAAGGTTTCAATAAAAAGTCTTTTACGCCAAGATGAATCGACTCGATTGCTCTTTGGAGCGTTGCATTTCCAGTCATAATAATAACTTCAAATTTTCCGTTTAAAGCTTTTACAAACTCAATACCGTCCATACCCGGCATATTTATATCGGTAATTATTAAATGAAAACTATCATCAATACCCTTTAGTGCATCTTTTGCATTTTTAAATGTTTTGATTTCAAACTCTTTATAATCACTCATGGCGATTTCAAGAGATTTTCTCATGTTGATGTCATCTTCAACTATTGCAATTTTCACTAATGTTTGCCTTATTTTAAAGGGGCAATTCTAGCAAAATTATCATTAAAATCGACTTTGAAACAAGTAGTTTTAAGCGTTAGCGTTGTCGTTGAATGGTTTTGTAAATTAGTAGTTGTCTCTTTGTGTTCGATATGAAGACCAAGTTTATGTACATACTCTATAAATTCTTCTGAATTTGCGAATATAAGCTGTTTTAAATTTTCACTATTATTGTTTATTAAAATTAACTCTTTTTGCGGTTTGCCATCACATTTTGTCATAGCATCTGAGATAAGCAGTGTTTCATTATAGAGAGTAGCGTCTTTTACTATATATTTATAGGAGATAAGGTGCTCACTTGCAGTTAATGTAAGTGAGCTAAAAATTATTATTGAGCAAAGTCTGAATGAGAGATTACGATTTCCATTTCTACTTCGCATAAACCCTCTTTGAAAGTTGTTTCAACTATATTTGCATTTTTAACCATAGCTTGAACATAAGTGCGTATTGTAGATTTTTGCATCATCATATTTTTTACCGTATCTTGACCATCAACTCTTACGCCTTTGACTTTCTCTGCAATTGCTCTGTAAGCATCTGCAATAGCCGCTCTTTTTGCAAGTGCGTACGCTTGAGCCGGAGAAGCCGTGTTCATAGGTGCAACGCCCTGTCCAATAACAGAAATGTGCATAGATCTATTTTGTTTTAAAAGCTGTTCCTCAGCCGCCATCGAAGCTAACTCTTCTTCTTTTTGAGCTTTAACTTGAGTAAGTTCATCTATTGCTTTTCTGCTACTCTCTTTTGCTTTAGCTGCTTCAATCGTAGCAAGCGCAGCCTCTTCTCTAGCTTGTGTTGCGGCAGCTCTAACTGTTGCAAGCTCTGCATTTGTTTGCTCTATGCTATTAGTATTAGCCGCTTTGTCGGCTCCAAATAGTGATGAAACACTTAAAAGCAGTGCAAGTAATATAGAATATCTCATTGTTTGTCCCTTGACATGGTTTTGTAATAATCGTACTTAAGCAACTACTATTCCAATTCCAATGTTCCTAGAAGAGAGTCATCTTCCTCATCATCTTCTAGAGGCTGTTTCGGACAGCGAGATACACTTGCAACATCATCACCTTTTACAATGAAAACTCCGCTTGTATTTCTGCTTGATTTAGAGATTGTTTGCATATCAACTCTTATCATTTTGCCTGCTTTTGTCAGAGCCATCAAATCCATCTCTTCATCGACCATCAGACATCCGACAACGAATTTACCTGTTTTAGCAGTCATCTTCATAGCAATTACACCGGAACCGCCGCGATTTGTTAAACGGTACTCGCCGGCATCAGTTCGTTTTCCGATACCTTTTTCACTCACAACAAGAATTTCCTGCTCATCATTAGCGATAATATCTGCATCGACAACAACATCATCCGCATGTTTAAACTTGATACCTCTTACACCTCTGGTATTTCTGCCTTGGTCACGAGTTTTTTCCATATCGAACTTTATACATTGGGCCATTTTTGTCATAATAAAGAGATATTTTATGCTTTGGTCTGCGATTTTAGCAGTTATGATAGAGTCATCGTCATCAAGACTGATTGCTTTAACTCCATTGCTTCTAATGTTTGCAAATTCACTTAAATTTGTTCTCTTTACGACACCTTTTTTTGTGAAGAATACCAAAGATTTCTCTTCGCTAAAGTCAGTTGTAGGGTTGATAGATTGGATTTGCTCATCCGCTACAAGGTTAAGCAGATTTACGACTGCTTTGCCTTTAGCTATTCTGCTTCCTTCAGGAATTTTGTAAACCTTCAGCCAGTGAAGCTGTCCGCGGTCGGTAACAAAGAGAAGCGTGTCATGGGTATTACAAGTAAAGAATCTCTCAATAAAGTCATCTTCATAAGTAGTAACGGCGATTTTGCCTTTTCCGCCTCTTTTTTGTTTTTCATACTGAACAAGAGGAACTCTCTTGATATAGCCTCTGTGAGTAATTGTAACAACCATCGGCTCATTAGGGATTAAATCTTCAATATCAATATCATCATAATCATCTTCAATTTCGGTGCGTCTAACATCCGTATAAGTAGCAAGAATTTCATCAAACTCCTGATCTATAATTCCATGTAATATTGTTTCACTTTTTAGGATTGATTCTAAATATTCGATTAGTTTGATAAGTTCTAGAAGTTCATTCTCTATTTTCTCTCGCTCTAAACCGGTTAATCTTCCAAGACGCATATCAACAATGCTTTGCGCCTGAATAGTTGAAAAATCAAACTCAGAAACAAGGTTATCTCTTGCCTCTTCAATGTTTTTGCTAGATTTGATAACTCTTATAATCTCATCAATAATATCAAGAGCTTTTTTTAGACCCTCTAATATGTGCGCTCTAGCCTTTGCTTTTTCAAGGTCAAAGATAGTACGGCGGATGATGATGGTTTTACGGTGATTTATAAAGTGCTTTAGAATGTCTATTATTCCAAAAACCCTAGGCTCTTGGTTTAAAATAGAGAGCATGATAATACCAAAAGTAGTCTGCATGCTAGTATGTTTGAAAAGGTTGTTAAGAACTATCTCGCTCATCGCATCTTTTTTTAGCTCTATAACAGCGCGAATACCATCGCGGTCGGATTCATCACGAATTTCGGAAATGCCCTCAATCATCTTATCTTTTACAAGATTTGCAATATTCTCAATCAGACGAGCTTTGTTTACCTGATAAGGAAGCTCATCAATAACGATAACATCTCTGTTACCCTTTTTTTCAATATGAGTTTTAGCACGAACTTTTATGCGGCCGCGACCTGTTGCATAAGCGTCCATAATCCCTTTTTTACCAAATATTGTTCCGCCTGTCGGAAAATCCGGAGCTTTAATGTGCTCCATTATTTCGTATAGTTCGATATCTGGGTTAGCAAGAAGTGCTTTTAAGCCCATCATAACCTCTTGAGGGTTGTGCGGAGGGATGTTTGTCGCCATACCGACTGCAATACCTGAAGAGCCGTTTATAAGAAGGTTAGGAACGCGAGTAGGCATAACATCCGGCTCTTTTGTGGTTCCGTCATAGTTATCTATCATATTTACAGTGTTTTTTTCTAAATCTTTTAGAAGCTCACCTGCATATTTTGTCATTCTAGCTTCGGTATAACGCATAGCAGCAGCACTGTCGCCATCTACTGAACCAAAGTTTCCTTGACCGTCAACCAGCTCCATTCTCATAGAGAAATGTTGAGCCATACGAACAAGTGCATCATAAACTGCAGTGTCACCGTGCGGGTGGTACTGACCGATAACATCACCGACGATACGAGCTGATTTTTTAAACTTAGAACCGTGTGAGAGGCTTAGTTTATCCATAGCATAAAGAATTCTTCTATGAACCGGTTTAAGTCCGTCACGAACATCGGGAAGCGCACGACCTACGATTACGCTCATAGAGTAATCAAGGTAGCTGTTTTGAAGAGTCTCTTCAATGTTTATAGTTTGTATATTATCGTTGTTTAGCAAGTTGCTCATATATAACACCTAATCTTTATAAAATTCAAAAATTAATTCCATAGATGGTATCTGAATATCGCTTAAGAGTTATCTAAAAATATGAATTTTTTTTAGAAATTGTTATGGGTGTGAAAATGCGTTGCAGATTGATAAAATATTATAAGTTTTATTTAGAGGTTATCACTGCAAAGTCAATTTTTGCAGTGATAAAAGTTTAGTAATTTGAATGATTAAAATGCAACCATTGCCATTAAAAGAAGATCAGAGTCTGTTTTTTTAGCAGAATTATTTGGGTAGTCTATGTTTGAGTACTCTAAACATAAACGCACATTCTGAGCTACATTATACTCAGCTCCGAGTGAAATAATTGATTCATCTTTAGTTTTAACTCTTTTGTCTTCATGAGACAGGTAAGCTACTTTAACCCCTATATCGCTAACAGGATTTAACTGCGCATCAAAAGAGAAGCCTGTTCTATCTTCTTTTGCGGCACTTTTACTGCCGGACGGTGAGTATTTATTGTTAAGCAGTGCAGCACCTGTAATCATAAGCGACATATTACTAATTGAGCCTTCAACTTGCATATCCAAACCATTTGCTTTTCTGTCAAAAGAGTCTGCTGCAGTTGTCCAAACGATATCAGCTGCATTCTGGGTAACGCCTATTATGTCTCCGCCGATATAGAATCCGCCTGCCGCAACTGTGAAGTTGGCTACGCCAAACTGATATGCAGCTCTTGCAAAGTCTTTATAGCCTTCAATTGATACATCAATAGATTGGCCATATCCCGGTACATATTGACCTGCAGTTGCATACAGACCATGTCCGCTATAATATACCTGAACACCTGAAGCCGAGCCGTCACCTATACCGTTTTTTTGAAAAATATTTGTTTTTTTACGGTTCTCAAACTGGCGAATAGGTCTGTATAAACCGGTTGAGTATATCTCTGTACCGGAAAAAACACCTAAAGAGTCAGTATTGAATGCAGTTGCACCAAGACGACCAAAGCTGTAAGACTTGGCAAATGTAAGTTTGCCGCTTATTCCAGCTCCAGAGCCTTCGTTATCTACTCCGGTTACAACGCCGTTTTCATCCGTAACTGAAATGTCGTTAGCGCCATTAGCCAGTTCAAACGATGCTCCGATGTTATCAGAAATCTTTCCGCCGAATAAGAGTGCAGACTCATCAAATATTTCTGAGAATGTTGTATGGTCATCAGTCACAGCAGGATTTCCAACTTTGGTGTCATGAATACGAGCTTTTAGCACAAAACCAAAACCTAAGTGTTCAGGCAGAGCTAAACCTCCGTTTAATTCACTCTTAATCTCTTTTTTCCCGCTTGTCATAGTAAAGCCCGACATCTTAAACTCTCTTCCAAAAGAGTTTAGTTTCGGTATTGTTTGAAAGTGGCATGACATACACTCCATATCCATCTGTCTTGCAAATGCCGGAGTGGCCTCTGCTGCAGTTGCGCACATTAGCGATAAACCAACTATAGAGATGATTCTTTTGCTCAAAAATTTCTTCATTATAAAACCCTAGCATAATAAAATATTATAGACATATAAGAAATGACTATATTTCAGTACTATATTGTTTGAAATATTAATGTCATCTTAAATAGATTTTTTTATAACAATTATGGCACAAAAATAGCAATTGATTAAAAATTAAGCATAATTTTGCCTATTGCTAAATTTTTAACATGTATAATTTGAGCAGATTTCTTATGTAAAGGATAGAAAAATGAAGAGATATTTTTTAAGTGTGTTGTTGCCGTCTTTTGTATTTGCAGAAGATGTTTTAAGTAGCGGTGACACTGCTTGGATGCTTGTTGCTACCGCATTAGTAATGCTAATGACGCCTGCCGGATTAGCACTGTTTTACGGCGGTTTAACCCGTTCTAAAAATGTACTTAATACTATCGGTATGAGTTTGGGTGCTTACGCAGTTGGAACTTTGGTGTGGGTTTTGGTAGGCTACTCAATAGCATTTGGCGATGGTGACATTGTTGGAAGCGGCAAGGTATTGTTGTCCGGAATTACATCAGATACGCTAAAAGGAACTATACCGGAGTTACTTTTTGTAGCATTTCAAGGAACATTTGCGGCTATTGCAGTTGCAATTGCAAGCGGTTCTATGATAGAGAGGGTTAAATTTTCTACATATATGGTTTTTGCGGCTCTATGGATTGTTGCTGTTTATGCGCCGGTAGCTCACTGGGCATGGGGTGGAGGCACATCACTTAATTTTGCTGAAATGGACTTTGCCGGCGGAACGGTTGTTCACCTAAATGCAGGTGTGGCAGGTTTTGTGGTTGCAATGATGTTGGGACGCAGAAGAGATTACGGCAAAGCGGCTATTAAACCCTTTTCGCCTATTTTAGTATCTCTTGGTGCTGCACTTTTATGGTTCGGATGGTTTGGTTTTAATGCAGGTTCGGCATTGGTTGCCGACGGTGTTGCCTCATCTGCATTTATGGTTACAAATGTTGCTGCTTCACTCGGTGTGATAGGCTGGATAGTTGTCGAGTGGTTTGTTTATAAAAAAGCAACAATTGTCGGCGGAGCTTCAGGTGCAGTTGCAGGTCTTGTAGCGATTACTCCTGCTTCCGGTTCGGCTGGGGTTGAGGGTGCGATTATTATCGGTTTAATCGGTGGAGTTTTAGGTTTTATAGGCGTTGCAAAACTTAAAAATATGTTTAAAGTCGATGACTCTTTGGATGCGTTTTGGATTCATGGTTTGGTCGGTATCTGGGGTTCGGTTGCAACGGCGATATTTATAGCTGATTATGCAATGGCAGAAAACTACAGCATGGCTTCTCAACTTGTAAATCAATTTAAAGCTATTGGATTAACTGTTGTTTATAGTGCTATTGCTACTGCGGTTGTTTACTTTATAGCTTCAGCACTTACAGGTGGCGGCAGAGTTGATGATGAGAGTGAAAATAGAGGACTTGATGAAACTGTTCACGGTGAAAAAGCACTAAATCTATAAAAATGTGGTTACAATTTTAAACTAAATTTGGAGATATTATAATGAAAAGAATAGAAGCGGTTATTAAACCATTTAAATTAGAAGATGTAAAAGATGCTTTGGCAGAGATTGGAATTACCGGTATGACGGTAAGCGAAGTAAAAGGTTACGGTCGTCAAAAGGGTCATAGCGAACTTTACCGCGGTGCTGAGTATGTCGTGGATTTTTTGCCTAAAATAAAAATGGAGATGGTAGTTGATGACGAGAGTGTTGATCAGGTAATAAACACAATCGTTGAGGCTGCAAGAACAGGTAAAATTGGGGATGGAAAGATATTCGTAAGCGATGTTGAAAAAATTATTCGTATCCGTACTGGTGAAACTGACAGCGAGGCAATATAATAACTGATTAAAAATTAATCAATCAAAAAAAAATCTACATAGTTTCTAAGCTATAATTTCCTTTAATTTTTTGAAGGATTTTATATGCTAGAAGCTGATTTCAAATACATCATCGACACTTTCTTTACCATTTTTGCAATGACACTGATAATTTTTATGGTTCCAGGGTTCGCTATGCTTGAAGCCGGACTTGTGAGAACAAAAAATGTCTCAGCCGTTCTTACTATCAATGTGATGATATATGCGGTCGCTTCGCTGGCATTTTTACTTGTCGGCTATGAGCTTGCATTTGGCGGTTGGGAGAACCAAACCCAAAGTATTTGGGCTTTTTTCATGTTTCAAATGGCATTTGTCGGTAAAACCGTAAATATTATGAGCGGCGGTGTAAGTGAGCGTGTTCGTATAATTCCTTTGGCAATTTTTACGGCTGTTATGGGTGCCGTTATATATCCGCTTGTGGTCAATGTCAGCTGGGGTGCTGATATGATTAAGGGAACACTTTTTGATATCGAGATGTATGATTTGGCGGGTTCTACCGTCATCCACTCAACCGGCGGCTGGGCTCTTCTAGCTGCTATTATGATTATCGGCTCAAGAAAAGGTCGCTATGTCGATGGCAAAATAAGAGTTATTCCTGCCTCAAATATCCCGCTTGTCGTCCTCGGCGCACTTTTGCTCTGGATAGGCTGGTTTGGCTTTAACGGCGGAAGCGTAGGCTCAATCTCTACTATTGAGAATGCAAATCTTGTTGCCAAAACAATAATGAATACAAATACGGCCGGACTAGCCGGTGCGATAATTGCCGGAATTATTATGTATGTAAGATATAAACTTCTTGATATTACTATGATACTAAACGGTGCTTTGGGCGGTTTGGTTGCAATTACGGCAGCCGCAAATTTTTATGACATGTACACACCGATATTGATTGGTTTAGTCGGCGGTGCTTTAGTTGTTTTTGCAGTTCCCGTGTTTGATAAATTTAAGCTTGACGACCCTGTTGGAGCACTCTCCGTACATCTTGTTAACGGAATATGGGGAACATTGGCTGCGGGAATATTTGTAGAAAGTATCTCATTTACGGCGCAGTTAAAGGGTGTAGTTCTTGTCGGAATTTTTACATTTAGTGTTTCGTATATTGTTTTGTATCTGATTAATAAAATCTCTAACTTTAGAGCAAGTGATGACAATCAACTTGAAGGAATGGATATAAATGAGTGCGGGGTTGAAGCATATCCGGAATTTAAAAGAGCTATTTAACGAAATAGTAACAATTTTTTTGTTACTATTTTGCCATGGTTAGACACAGCAACTCCCTTCTTATCTCTCTCTTTATACATGCCAGTTTGCTTTTAATACTTTTTTTTGCATGGAAGAGTTATTCTGAAGTCAAAGAAGAGGAGCAAAAAAAGATTTGCCTAAAGCTTTGCACTGTTGAGCTGAGTAAAAATGCAATAGAGCCAAAAGAGGCGCAAAAAGCAGAAGCCGTTATCCAAAAAAAGCCGACAGAGATAAAAAAAGTAGAAGAAGTTAAAAAAGTTAAAGAAGAAAAAAAAACGGAAAAAAAGATAGAAGCAGTTGTTGAAGTCAAGCAGATAAAAGATGAAGTTATTGCTGATGTTGTGTCAGAAAAGCCAATAGAAATTCAAAAACCTATTGTTGAGCAAAAAATAGCTCAAAATATTCAAAATGAGTATGATGAGATAAACAAACAAAAGATTGCAGAGCTTATAAAAGAGAACCTCTACTATCCAATAAATGCAAGAAAAAGAAATATTACCGGCTTGGTAAAAGTAAGTTTTACTCTAGGTGTTGATGCAAAAGTTTGTAATATAAAAATTGTTGAATCAGATAGCGATATTTTGAGTCGAGCGGCAACTAAAACAATAGAAGATTTATCTACAAAGTTTCCAAAACCGCCAAAAGAGCTTACTTTGAGCATTCCCATAAACTATAATTTAAATTAAATAGAAAACTTGTTGATGTTAATCAAATGTCTTTTAATAATTACATGATAGAATTTTGTAATAACAAAAATATAATTTAACAGTTATGGGATGTAAAAATTGAGAAACAAATTAAGTGATTTTATGTCTCTAAAAAAAGTCAATTTTATTATTACTGTTTTTCTTACTATTATTCTTACTCTCACAGCTTTTTACACCTACGGCGTGGCAAAAAAGCACTTTAAACAGCAAGACATTGAACAAATAAAGGGAGATGTTTTAGAGTTAGGATACTCTTTAATATCCTCCATGGAGAGAGATGGAATGGAGAGTTCTCTATCAATCTTATATAAAAGTTTGGCGACACACAAAGAGTACCAATCACTCTCGATTGCAATAGGGGATAAAATTGTTCTCTCAACAGACAAAAATCAGATAAACAGAGTTTACGAGAACGGTTTGCATGTCGATGAGATAAGCAGTTGTCTGCTCAGAGAAGATATGGTGTTTTATTCTGATTTTAACTATTTTGACAAAGAGAAACAAGTAGTATTTAATCTGATAGTAGACTTGAATGATGAGTATCTCTTAAGTGCTGAAAATGGCGTTCGAGCGATGATTGCAACATTTGCGTTCTATTTTATTTTAATTATGCTCGTTTTTCTTCTCTTCTTGTATTTTTTAAATATATATCCGCTGATTAAACTAAAAAATTGTATTGAGAAAGAGGAGTGTGTGCCATCAAATTTTTTCATCAAAGAGCATTTTTTTCTATATCACTCTTTGATGAAAAAATATAATGAGATTACGCTTTTAAATAAAACATTAGAAGAGAAGGTAGAAGATAGAACAAGGTTGCTATCTCAAACAAATACATTATTTAAAGAGGCTCAGGAACTCACACGGATAGGCAATTGGGAGTGGAATATAAGTGATAATTCAATAGTATGGTCCGATGAAATATTTACAATTTTTGGGTTTGAAGCACAGGATTTTACGCCTACATATGATGCTTTTATGAATTCTGTTCATAGCGACGACCGCACTTTTGTGAAAAATGCGCTAGATAGAGCGCTTGAGAGCGGGGAAGATTATGCCATACATCACAAAATAGTGCTGCCGGATGGAGAGCAAAAAGTCGTTTATGCGAAGGGAAGGGTTGAGTACGATGAGATGCAAAATCCGGTGCGAATGGTTGGAACTGTGCAGGATATTACAGAGCGATATAAAAAAAGTCAGGAGTTAGAGTTTCAGTCAAAAATGCTTAACTCTGTAACTGATTCAATAATTGTGCATAATTTGGATGGGAATATCATATATGTCAATGAAGCGGCATGCCAAACAAGAGGATACACAAAAGATGAGCTCTTGGGGATGAGGGTGCAGGACCTTGATTATCATACAGAAAAAAATGTCGATGAGATTTACAAAGAGAACTTGAAAAACGCCAAAAAGCAGCTTGAGAAAAATCATAAAGCGGTGATTGAGGTTATGCATAAAACAAAAGAGGGCAAAGTTATCCCGATTGAGATGACATGCAAAATAGTAGAAGAGAAGGAGAAGAGCTATATTATAAGCATTGCCAGAGATATAAGTGCGCTTAAGGCTATGAATAAAAAACTCCAAAAACTTGCGACTACCGATAACCTGACAGGCATTTACAACAGACATAAGTTTGAAGAGATGTTCAGTATTGAGCTTGAGCGTGTTTTAAGATACAAGAGTCCTTTAACATTGATAATGCTTGATATAGACCATTTTAAGAGGGTAAATGACACTTACGGTCACGATGTTGGTGATTATGTTATAAAAAATATTGTAGATATTGTAAAGAAAAATATTAGAAATATAGATATATTTGTAAGATGGGGTGGAGAGGAGTTTATTATATTATGTCCTGAGACCGACTCTTTAAGCGCAGCAACTTTGGCGCAAAAGCTAAGAAGTGCCATTGATGATGCTTCATTTGATAAAGTTGGAAATATAACATGCAGTTTTGGAGTAACTTTATTTAAAGATAATGAAAGTAAAGATAGTTTTATAAAGCGTTCAGACAGTGCGTTATACAAAGCAAAAGATGAAGGAAGAAACAGAGTAGTAGTTTTTTGATATTTAGTTGGTGACCCCGAGGAGAATCGAACTCCTGTAACATGGATGAAAACCATGGATCCTTACCGCTAGACGACGGGGCCAAAAAATAAAATGGTGTCCTGTGATGGATTCGAACCATCGGCCACCTCATTAAAAGTGAGATGCTCTACCAGCTGAGCTAACAAGACGACAACAAACAGAGTGTTTGTGGACGCGAATTATAGACAAATAGATTCTTTATGTCAAGAAAAAAATATGTAAATTTCTAAATTGTTATAAAATCTTATCCGTTCATATTCTATTCATCTACAAAATATATTATTAAAGGGATAAAAGAGAAAAAAGGTTTGCTATTTAATGAAAATATTAATTGTTGAAGACGATACAAAAATAGCCTCTTTTTTGAAAAAAGGTTTAGAAGAGGAGTATTTTAGTATTGACCTAACGCAAAACGGGGATGAAGCTCTCTATCTGGCGCAGACAAACGGCTACGACACGATTATATTGGACATCATGATTCACGGGATTGACGGCTATGAGGTGTGCAAAAAGATAAGAGATGCAAAAGTTACTACCCCTATAATCATGTTAAGTGCGAAAAATGCTATTTTCGACAAAGTAACATTTCTAAATCTCGGAGCAGACGACTACATAACAAAGCCTTTTGATTTTGATGAGCTGCTGGCACGCATAAAAGTACAGCTGCGCAAAAAAGAACAAAGCGACAATATCCTCAAAATAGCCGACTTGGAGTTAAACACAACGACAAAAACGCTCTTTAGAGCCGCGCAAGAGATAGAGTTAACGGCAAAAGAGTACGCTATCTTAGAGTATCTGATGAGAAACAGAGATAGAGTTGTTAATGAGAGCGCAATTTTAAACAGCATAAGCAATTTAGACAACGCAATACAAAGCAATGTCGTAAATGTATATATCTACAGACTGCGTAAAAAGATAGACAAAAACCATACGCTAAAACTTATCAAAACATATAAACATCAAGGGTATAAAATAAGTGAAAAAGATACTTAAAAATATCAGATTTAAACTGCTTTTTTGGCTTGGTATATTTTTGATTACCGTTTTTTCTTTGTTTGGCTATTTACTTATAAATTCATTAAAAAATGCAAATGAACAGTTTATAGAAACAACGCTTTCGATGGCAATAAAAGATTTAAAGTATGAGTTCGAAAATGAAAAAGCTCATGATATAAATGATGTTAAAGAAGAGTTTAATATTGATACTTTGTATATTCAAGTTATAAAAATATCAAATAACGGCAATTATATATTTGAAAAATCCAATGATTTGAAAAATTATGAATTAGATTATAAAAATATCAAGACCAATCTACTTGAAAAGAATAAGATATATTTTTCAAAACAAAAAAACCGAGATTTAACACATACAAATATTAAAGTTGCAATAACTACGGTGGAATCAGATAACGCCGAGCCTATGGTTTTGCAATTTGCCATACCGTACGATAAATATCCTTCTTATATTAAGAATGTCATTTTAACGGTATTGATTAGTTTGCCGTTGTTGCTCATAGTTATTTTAATAGCAACAAATATCATTATCTCAAAATCACTTATGCAGACAAAAAAAGTTCTAGACGAGGTAAAAAACATAGAGGTTGACCACTTCTCTTTTAACATCCAAAAAACGCATGTTGCCCAAGAGATAGACGAGCTTATAGAGACATTTAACAATCTCATCAGGAAAATCCAACAATCCTATAAAAGAGTACGGGAGTTCGGACATAATGCTTCGCATGAGCTTAAAACGCCTCTGACAATCATAAAAGGCGAAGTAGATGTGGGGCTGAGAAAAGAGAGAAGCGCAGAGGAGTATAAAAATATCCTAAAAATTGTACAGAGTGAAGCGCTTCATCTGCAAGATACGATTGAGAAGATACTTTTTTTATCAAATACCGATGAAAATATTATAAAAGATAGTTTTACCGCCATATCCATGGATACGATAGTGGGCGAAGTCGTGGAAGAGAAGCGACTTCTTGCAAAAAACAAAAATATTTACATTGAACTTTTAGGTTTGGAAAATGTTCGTATGTTTGGAAATGCCGCTTTTTTAAAAATCGCTATTAGCAATTTGCTTGAAAATGCCATAAAATATTCACATGTAGATACAAGAATCGAAGTATCGCTCACAAAAGACACTCTTGTCATAAAAGATTTCGGCTTAGGTATCCCGCAAAATGAGATAGAGCATGTTTTTGATAGATTTTACAGGGTGGATAAAGTAAGAAGCAACGCAAGCGGCAGCGGGCTTGGTCTTAGCATTATAAAAACAATACTTGATATTCATAATTTCAAGATATCTATCCAAAGCGTTGAAAATCAATACACCATAGTCACTATAACCTTTCATACATAATTCATTTTGCAAATCTAAAATTTCACTATATTTTTTAGTGAGGTTTTTATGATTAAGAGCATTTTATTTACAGATTCTCAAAAAGTTATTTTTTTGACGGCGGTATATTTGGCGCTGTTTATGCACTTTTTATTTTTTACGAAATTATATGGTTTTGCAGCATCGGAAAATAATTATGCAGTAATGATAACCGCGCCTTTTGTTCTCTTTTTGCTTCTTGTTCTTGTGCTAAATATAGTGCTGCTTGTAACTTATAAAAGAAGTTTTTTTGGCATTCTCGTTGTTTTACTTCTTGTCTCTTCATTCAGCAGCTATTTTATGAATACATTTGGAACTATCTTAGATAAAGATATGATTGCAAATGCGTTTGAGACGGACAGTACGGAAGCTTTTGACCTTTTGACACCGAAACTGTTTATGTACATGTTCCTATTTTTTGTGCTGCCTTTTTTTCTTATTTTAAAGTATAAGATAGATTATAAAAATTATAAAACGGAGCTGTTAAATAGAGCCTTTATGATTTTTGCAACTCTTTTGATTGCGGGAGCTTCTTACATGTTGCTAAGCAAGAGTTACAGTTCTTTTTTTAGAAATCACGGCGAACTTAGACAATATCTAAACCCCTCATATCCGATATACTCATTTGTCAAATATGCAAAAAGAGAGTTTAGGGCTCCAAAAGTTATCACACCCATAGCAAGTGATGCTAAAAGAGAAGCAAAAGAGAAAAAGAAGCTGTTTATATTTGTCGTGGGAGAGACTGCAAGAGCGGAGAACTTTTCTCTAAACGGTTATGTCAACGAAACAAATCCGCTTTTGGGCACTCAAAACGGAATTGTCAATCTTGCTAATTTTTATTCATGCGGTACGGCAACTGCGATTTCGCTTCCGTGTATGTTCTCTAAATTTGCAAAATGTGACTACGATGATGATAAAAAGTACTATGAAAATGTAGTCGATGTACTAAACAAAAGCGGAGTTAGGGTTGTTTGGAGAGACAATAATTCGGGAGGTTCAAAGGGTGTTGCCGATAGGATAAAAAATGTAAAATATTTTGGAGGCGATAGCTACGATGAGGTTATGCTTGAAGGTCTGCAGCAAAGCATAGACGCTTCACATGAAGATACTCTTATAGTTCTGCATCAAGAGGGGAGTCACGGACCGACATACTACAAAAGATATCCTGAGAGTTTTAAAAAATTCAAACCTACATGCGATACTCAGGATTTAGAGAAGTGTACGCAAGAAGAGATTACGAACACATATAACAACACTATACTTTATACGGATTACTTTTTAGACAAAAGCATAAAGTTTCTTAAAAATAATGAACAGATGTATGAGACATTTATGATGTATGTCTCCGACCACGGAGAGTCTCTTGGAGAAAACGGCATATATCTGCATGGATTGCCCTATATGATAGCGCCGACTTGCCAAAAACATGTGCCTGCCGTTTTCTATTTTAGCCAAAAGATGCAAGACAAAAAAGAGATGCTTGAGGGTTTAAAAACACAGGAGTATTCACATGACAATATTTTTCACACACTTTTGGGGCTTTTTGGAGTATCTACAAAAGAGTATGATGAAAATTTAGATATATTTCATGGTAAAAAAGTGTCATAAACATAATTTTTACAACATTTTTTATTATAATTTAAAAAAAGAAGGTAAAGATATGAGATTTTTTTTAATGGTAATGCTATCGTCAACTATGCTTTTTGCAACTCAAAACAGTTATTCAACACACTATTCTTGGGTTATGAATATAAATTCAACCGAAGAACGATTTATGGCAGTTGAAAAACAATTTAGGGGATTTGATACGGCAATGATGGAAGTCGGTTATAGGTATGAAAACGTCAAAAAAGCTATTGGCGGTAAAAACTATGAACTTGCTCTGTATCATTGGCAAAAGATAAAAACGGCGATAGAAAACGGTTATATAAGAAGACCGGAGCGAAAAGAGTCCAGCGAGGCATTTTTTCTCCATAGCGTTTACGGTGAGTTTGAGAATCTTCTTCAATCAAAAAACGGCGCAAAAATAGAGAATGAATTTGTTGGTATAAAAAATCACTGCAACGCTTGCCATGTAAATCAAAAAGTCGGATTTATAGTGGTTGAGTAGATATTCTATTTTATGTTTAAAATCGTAAAATTTTTTAAAAATTACCTCTAAAATGTAGCGTGTCTGAATGGGTTTACCTCGTTTTAGCTAGAATGTGACGAATTTATCAAAAAAGAGATATTGTGGAAATAATCATAGTAGCAATTGCTTCGTTTTTTGCAGCGCTTCTTACCTTTTTCAGCGGCTTTGGGCTTGGCACGCTTCTTATGCCTGTTGTAGCTATTTTTTTTCCGCCGGCGATAGCGGTTGCCATAACTGCCGTAGTTCATTTCGCAAATAATATACTCAAGTTTTTTTTGGTAGCAAAAAATGCAGAGATAAGGACGCTCCTATATTTCGGCGCTCCGGCGGTGCTTTTTGCCTTTTTGGGTGCTTATCTGCTTGGCTCTTTGTCGAACATGGGAACGCTTTATGAGTATGTCCTCTTTGGAAAAACTTTTTTTATAACGCCCCTTAAGCTCTCTATCGGGCTTTTGATACTCTTTTTTGTACTCTTGGAGTCATTGCCTTTTTTCTCTCAAATAGCACTTGATAAAAAATGGCTTCCTTTTGGCGGAGCGTTGAGCGGTTTTTTCGGCGGTTTGTCCGGAAATCAAGGCGCATTTAGAAGCATGTTTTTGCTAAAAGCAGGTCTTAGCAAAGAGCAGTTTATAGCCACTGGCGTAGTGCTTGCGGTAATGGTTGATAGTGCTAGGATGCTTATCTATGGGGAGAGTTTTTTGCAAAGCTCTGAGATAGAGTGGAGTATGGTGGCAATTGCGATAGTTGCGGCTTTTTTGGGAACGCTTGTCGGGAACAGACTACTGAAAAAAGTCTCTATAAATTTTATCCGCATTGTTGTAGCGGTACTTCTTAGTGTTATATCTTTAGGTTTAATATGCGGCATATTATAGTGCGTATTACATATTATATAAAATATTAAAATGAATTTTTTTAGCTTTGAATATCCATATCTTATTTTACTTTTAGCTCCGATAATCTACTGTATGTACAGATGCAAGGAGCAGATGAAACCTAAATTTTTTGTGCATCTGCACTTTTTATCAGCCAAAAAAAGTCTGCCAAAGTTGGAGTGGCTTTTAAAAATAGTTACTTTTATATTTTTGTGCATGGCTCTTGCTTCTCCGGTTATTATTGACAAAGCAAACCCGCTAAACAGAGACGGTAGAGATATTGTCTTGTCCATCGACGGAAGCGGTTCTATGAACTCGTCTGGTTTTGATACGGAAGATGAGATAAGCAAAGGGGAGCGTTTAAGCAGATTTGAGATTACAAAAATCATTGCAACAGACTTTATAAAAAACAGAGTCAGCGACAATGTCGGCGTTGTTTTATACGGGGATTTTGCTTTTATCGCTTCACCTATAACTTATGAAAAAGAGATAGTGAGCGATATGCTTGGCTACCTTACACACGGCATGGCAGGTCAAAACACGGCAATCGGCGACGGTATTGCCATGAGTGTCCGCGCATTTAAGCACTCTAAAGCCAAATCAAAAGTCATTATACTCTTAACAGACGGCGAGCATAACAGCGGTGAAATCTCTCCAAAAGATGCAACGGCTCTCGCAAAAGATGAGAACATAAAAATATATACAATCGGCATGGGAAACAAGGGTGAGGCAGATGAGGCGCTTTTAAAACAGATTGCGCAGGAGAGCGGCGGAGAGTTTTTCAGTGCAACTTCTGCAAAAGAGTTAAAAGGCGTTTACGGCAAGATTGACGATATGGAATCCTCAAAGATAAAGAGCAAAGAGTATCTGCTTAAGGATTATTACTATTTTACAGCTCTTCTTGGAGCGCTGGCTATTTTACTCTATCTGCTTTACAGGGAGGCAAGAAGATGAGCGTGTTATTTCCGCAATATTTTTGGTTTTTGCTTTTTCTCTTGCCGCTTTTTATAAAGAGGGATTTTAGAGAGTACAGAGTTACTTTTTACGGATATATGTTAAGCGCCCTCTTTATAATAATTGCACTTAGCAGACCTGTCATAGAGCAAGAGCCGATAGAATCGAAACAGATGCTCAGTGATGTTATAATCGGGGTTGATTTGTCATACTCTATGCAGACAAACGACATTGAACCCACACGATTGGCTTATGCAAAAGAGATGCTCAAAAAATTGGTTGAAGCGGAGCAAAAAAGCAGATTCGGTGTTTTGGGTTTTACGACTAATGCCATTGTTTTGTCTCCGCTTACCGAAGATAAGGAGCTTTTGCTGCACCTTTTTAGCTCCATTGATGAAAAGCTAATCATTACAAAAGGCAGCAGTGTAATGTCTGCGCTTGAGCTCTCACGAAAAATGTCAAACTCAAAAAAAGCCACGGTAGTGCTTTTTAGCGACGGAGCCGATGAGCTTGGCTATGAAGCCGAAGCAAACTTTGCGAAGAAAAACAACTTAAGAGTAAATATTTTTATGACTGCCTCAACAATGGGCGGAACTATGAAGATAGATGGCGGCGAGCTCTTAAAAGATGAACTAGGCGACATTGTCGTAAGCAGAGAAAACAGCGCGATTAAAGAGATTTCAGATGCTACGGGCGGAGTTTATACAAAAGATTTTGATGAACTTCTTGAAGCGCTTGAGTCTCAAAAGACAAAAGACAAAGAGAGCAAGACAACAATAGTCAGAAATCTGGAACTTTTTTACTATTTTATAGCGCTTGCAATAGTTGCATTTTTAGTCAGCGTAACAACTCTCAAAAGATTTGTTGTTGCATTTTTGCTTCTTTTTGGCGTGCATGCAAATGCGACTCAAAATATGGATTTTTTCAACAGAGCAACAGAGTTTTACAGAAGCGGCGAGTATGAAAAAGCGCTTGAGAGTTATGAATTGGTAAAGTCAAATGACCCGCAGATAAAATCGATTATCTACTATAACATCGCAAACTCGCTCGTTAGGCTTCAAGAGTTTAAAAAAGCAAGAGAGGCGTATTTGAAATCCTTAACGCTTTCATACTCAAGAGAGGCTGATGAAAATATGGAGTTTATAAGAGATGTGGAAGAGAAAAAAGAGATGAGCACGGGAAAACAACAGAGCAAAGATAAATCATCACTGGCAAAAAAAGAGCAGAGTGACAAAAAACAAAAAGAGGGCGGCGGCTCAAACATGAAAGTCAGCGCTCCATCAGGCAATGCTTCTGATGATGGCGGTAAAAAAACAAAATCACAAAGTCAGGTCAATCTCGATGGCGGCAAAGCAAAACTAAGCTCAAAACAGTATGAGCTTATAAACAAAAGGACAATCAATGAAAAAAAACCTTGGTAGGGTAGTTTTAGCAATACTTTTTTTTCTACATATAGATATTTTTGCCTCAACTTACACATGGAGCGCAACCTCAAACAAAACAACCGCTTATGTAAACGAGCCTATCTATCTGAAGTATATTTGTGAGTTTAGTGACAGTGCGGAGCTTTCTACGATTGATTTTAATATAGCCGGCGATTATGAAAAATACAGAGTTAAAAATTTAAGAGAGAATCAAAGCATAGTAGATGGAAAAAAAATAAACAGTTATGAGTTTGTGGCATATGCTAAAAAAACGGGAGAGATAAGGTTTGATTTTGAGGCGATAATGAAGCAGACAAACAAAGAGTCTGTTGAAAATATGGTAATCGGAAGAGACAATATGAAAAAAGGCGAGTTTGTAACAAAAACAGTAAAACAAAAAATTTTAACGGCAGAGATAAAAGAGACTAACAGCACTTTGGTTGGAGAGTTTAGTATAGATATTAAAAAAAATGAGCCGCGCGTTAAGGCTTATGAGCCATATCACATACAGGTGACAATAAAAGGAAATGGAAATTTTGAAGATTTAAAACCGCTCTCTTTTGATATAGATGGTGTAAAGGTTTTTGCAGGAGAAGTTGAGCAAAAGCATGAGTTAAATGAAAATGGGCAGAGCGGGGAGTGGAGCCAGAAATTTGCATTTGTAAGTGAAAAAGATTTTAAGATTCCAGAGGTAAAAATAGAGTATTTTAATCTTATGGAGCAAAAAACAGAGAGTTTGGTTTTAGATGCGGTGAATGTCAGCGTTGAGAAGGGTTTTGCCAAAGAGGAGCTGCTTGATAAGCAAGATGATGAGAGCTTCAAATTTAACTACAACTATCTTTATGGCATCCTGATTTTTATAGCCGGTTTTTTTGCCGGAAAGATAAATATAAAAAAACAGATACCAAAACAGGGCGCAGATGGAGAGTTTAAAGAAAAAATCAAGAGCGCAAAATCGTTAGATGAGTTGATGATTCTTTTGGTTTTAGAGGATTCAAAAAAATATGAGCAAATTATATTGGACATAGAGGCAAAAAAAATTACTGTGTTAAAAAATGCAAAAGAGGCTATATTTAAGTGAAATTTTCTTTTATATAGTAAACTTTTAAAAAAATAGGTGGATTTTATGAGAAAAGATATAGCGACTTTATGTGCAACAGCTCTGCTTTTAGCCTTTGGCGTTAGTTTTAGCGGTTGCAGTGCGATGAATACTGCCATAAAAAAGAGTGAGTTAGCGGTTGAGAGCAAGCTTAGCCAGAGTGTATTTTTAGAGCCGGTTTCTCCCAAAGAGAAGGTTGTGTTTGTTGATATAAAAAATACATCTAACCAAGAGGTTAATGTAAAAAACAGAATTGAATCAGCTCTTATAAACAGAGGATATCGCTTAACAGACGATCCAAAAGAGGCGCGTTTTATGATTCAGGGCAATGTTTTAAAAGTAGATAAAACTGACCCAAGAGAGGCAAGAGAGTTTGCAAATTCCGGCTTTGGTTCTGCAGTCTCCGGTGCGGCAATCGGCGCAGCGGCAGCTTATGCTATTGGCGGCGGAAATAAGACTATGGTTGCAGCAGGGCTTGCAGGCGCGGCGCTTAGCATGGTTGGAGATGCGGTTGTAGAAGATGTTATGTATGTGATGGTGACAGATTTGCAGGTTCGGGAGAGACCGCTTGATGGCGAAGTTGTAACGCAAACTCAAAAATCGACTCTCTCTCAAGGAGAATCTACAACTATAAAACAGAGTGTCTCAGGTGCAAAATCAGAGTGGAAAACATACCAAACACGCGTAGTCAGTACTGCAAATAAAGCAAATCTTGTGTTTGAAGAGGCAAAACCTCTGCTTGAGGGTGAATTGTCTCGCATTATTAGCGGAATTTTTTAAAAAATGTATAAATATCTATTGATACCGCTGCTGCTTTTGGCAATGAACGGCTGTTCACAAAAGATAGTTGTGCGTGCAATAGAACCGGCAGAAGTTGACCGTGCAACGCTTACAAGAAAGATAAGTGTTGCGGACTTTACTTATGATGATGTCGGTCTTGCAAACAAGATAGAGACAACGCTTCTAAATCAAAAATTTGACAACAAAAACTATTTCACACTTATAAGCAGACGCGATTTTAACAAGATTATTGCCGAACAGAGGCTGCAAAGCAGCGGTTTGATAGAGTCCTCAACTGCCGTGCAGGTCGGCTCTCTTATAGGTGCTGAAGCTATAATTTCAGGACATGTTGCAGATGCATCTTCAAGAGATACTCACTACTACGAGGAGAGAAGCAGTTGTGTAGATAAAAAATGCAAAGAAAAAGTTGTTTATTCTGTTTCATGCGTAAGGCGAAGCGTCTCATTGTCTGCTGATATTCGTATGGTAGATGTTGCAAAAGGTGATATCATCTATGCGGACACGCTCACAAGAGGGTCCAAATGGAACCATTGTCGAGGTGATTACGGCTCTCTTCCTACAGAAGGATCAGCACTGCAAATTTTGGTTGAAGATATTGCGGTAGATTTTGCGCGTAAAATAACGCCTCATTATAGATACTTTGAAGTATTTTTATTGGAAAAGCCGGATATATCTTACAGCAATGAGGCAGAGCGGCTTTTAGAATCTTCAGTTGAGTATATCAAACAGAGCAGATACGACAAGGCAGAGAGACTTCTTATAGAGTTAGTTGACCTAACAGAGCAAAAGAGCTATGTTCCTTTTTATAATTTAGGTGTTATAAAAGAGGCGCAAGCAGACTATAAAGAGGCTAAAAAATATTACGAGATGAGCGATAATTTAGCCAAAGAGCCTGTTAAAGAGATTGATAGAGCTTATTTGCGCATTCAAGACCTTATCAGTAAAAATGCCAGAGTTAAAAACCAGTTGCAATAGGCTATGATGAGAGAACTTTTTTTTACTATTTTTGTTTTTATATTTTTTTTATCAGGGTGCAGTTCCAAGCAAGAGAGCCATTTACTTAAAAAAGAGCTGCCTTCGTGGTATGTAAATCCTCCAAAAGATTCAAAAACGACACTTTATGCAACAGGCGAAGGCAGAGATAGAAAAGAGGCTGTGGCAGATGCTCTTAATCTTCTTGCTTCAACGCTAAGCGTATCTATAGAGTCGCAATTTACTTTGCAACAAAATGTTGAGGAGGGGTCGGTCACTTCGCATCAACAAAGTTCGCAAAGCCAGATAAAGAGTGTTGTGGAGAGGGTGCGAATAAGCAATTATGAAATAGTTGATTCACAAGAATTTGGCTTTAAAAAATATATAGTTCTTATAAAATCAGAGAAACAAAAACTATTTGAGAGCTTGAAAAACGAACTTGAGCAAAAATTTAGCGCAGCGCAAAAAGAGCTTGAATTTGCAAAAGAGTCTCATGCGCTACGAGAACTTGATATTTACAAAAAGATAAAAACAGAGTTTGCAGATGCCCAAAATACGCTTATGGTTATGCATGCTTTGCAAAGTGATTTTAACTCGCTTGCATATCTGAAAAAAGCTCAAAGTCTCAGAAGTCTGTATGATGAGCAGTTGTCAAAAATCTCTTTTAGCATAGTGTGTGACGATGAGTCAAAAAGGCTTCAAGCTCCAATTGCCGAGGGACTTGGTTTGAAAAAGATTCAAATAAAGCAAAAAAGCAACAAAAGAGAGCATTTTAACATTGAGGTGCGCTCAAAAACAAAAGAGAGTTTTGCTTATGGATTTAATATGGCATCTTCAGCCATAGAGATTATCGTAAAAGATGCCAAAGATACAATCATCGGCAGCAACAAGCTAAACATTACGGGACAATCCATACATGGTTTTGAGATGGCGCGAGAGAGCGTTGCCATGAAGTTAGACGAGATGATAAAAAAAGATGGAATAGGCAAAGTCATAGGCTTGGACTTATGATTCTTGATTAATTATTAACGCCATTTTGATATACTCTCTAAATGAAAATATCAATTTATTAAACAAGGTTTGCAATATATGATTTCCAAAATAGAGTTGATTAAAAAAGAGGTTAGCAAGGTAGTTGTCGGGCAGGAGAAGATGATTGACTCTCTTCTGATTGCTCTTTTATGTGAAGGACATATCCTGATAGAGGGTGTTCCGGGACTTGCTAAGACTACAACGGTTAACGCATTGGCTAAAAGTTTGGGGCTTGATTTTAAAAGAGCCCAATTTACTCCAGACCTTCTCCCCTCGGACATTTTGGGGGCTGAGATATACGACCCTAAAAACAACAGCTTTAAGATAAAAAAAGGTCCTATTTTTACAAATCTTCTTTTAGCTGATGAGATTAACCGCTCTCCCGCAAAGGTTCAGTCGGCTTTGCTTGAGGTTATGCAGGAGAAACAGGTTACACTGGGCGATACAACCTTTAAACTTGACCCTCCATTTTTTGTAATGGCTACTCAAAATCCCGTTGAGCAGGAGGGAGTTTATCAGCTTCCAGAAGCTCAATTAGACAGATTTATGTTAAAACTCATTGTCAATTACAACACAAAAGCAGAGGAGCTTGAGATAGCCAGAAGAGTTTCAAGCGGTAACTTTGAAGCCATAGAAGCCGTGGTAACAAATGACGATTTAAATGAGATAAAACAGGCGATAAAAAATGTACATGTAGATGAAGAGGTCGAAGAGTACATGATAGATTTGGTAAATGCAACAAGAAATCCGAGCGATTATGGACTTGAGAGCATTAAAGACTACATACAGTTTGGAGCGTCGCCTCGTGTCAGCATTGATATGTTTAAAGCTGTAAAAGCAATGGCGTTTATGCGCAAAAAAGATTTTGTAACTCCCGTTGATGTGGCATATATTGCAAAAGAGCTTATGAGACACCGCATTGTTTTAACCTATGAGGCGGAGGCTGAGGGTATTACAACGGATGAGATTATAGAAAAAGTGCTTCAAACCGTAGCAATACCGTAGATTTGGCATAGAGTTATGAGCAAATTGTCTCGATGCGGTTTATCCGTACAAAAAATCTTAGTTCGTGCAAGGCGTCAAGTCTTTAGTGAAATGGTAGGAAACAACCCGTCTGTTTTTCAGGGCGAGGGTTATGACTTCATTGAACTTCGCGAGTATATGCCCGGTGATGATATCCGTCATATTGACTGGAATATTACCGCTAAGATGCAAAAACCTTTTATTAAGATATTTCGTGAAGAGAGAGAGCTGAATGTTGTTATAGTCTCTATTTTAAACGGAAGCGTACACTTTGGTTCAAAAAAATTCAAACAAGAAACTATCGCTGAAGTCGCAGCTCTTCTTGGGTTCTCCACCCTTAAAAACGGGGATTTGCTAAGCTCATATATCTTTACGAACGAGATGGTTTCATACACAAAACCTAGTAAAAAACTGCACCAAATCCATAGAAGTGTCGAAGATATTTTAAATTTTGATGCCATAAATAAAAAAGTTGATTTCAAACTTATTGCAGATACACTTTTTAAAAGATTAAAAAGAAAATCGCTTATTTTAATCATAGGCGACTATTTTGAGATACCTGATTTCAGGCTTTTGGCGAGAAAGCATGAGGTTTTATCCGTAATAGTCAGAGACCACCTTGAAGAGCATCCGCCAGAGATGGGTTTTGCATCTTTGGTTGACCCTGAGAGCGGGGCGGTTTTGGAGGGTGATTTTAATGCCCAAAGTGTGAGAGCCTACTCTCAAAAAGTTGCAGCGCATGACCACAGGCTCTTTGATACGCTAAGACGAGATAGTATTAGATTTACAAAAATATACACCGACAGTATTGCAAGCGTAGAGCTTCGCAGACTTTTTGAGGGCAGATAGATGGCACAAGAGCAGAGTTACGATATTCCTCTTCATGATATAAAACCGATTGTTGAGGTGCAGGAGTATTCGCTTTACTATTTTTTGGGTGCAACTCTTTTTGCTCTGATTTTGGTTTTGGGAGCGGCTTACCTAATCTACATGTTGCTTCAAAAACGCAACAAATTTAACATCAGAAAAGAGCACTTCAAGCTTCTTAACTCGCTTGATTTGAGCGATGCAAAACGCTCTGCTTATGATGTAACAACTTACGGTGCGACATTTAAAAATGACAGCCCGAGACATCAAGAGATGTATGAGAACCTTATAAACAGACTTGAAATTTACAAATACAAAAAAGATGTTGATGCATATGATGGCGAAATTATCGGTTATATAGAGCTTTACAAGGGAATGATTGATGTTTGAGGGAGTTTATTTTGAGTTTCCCAAAATAATTTTTCTTATTTTTATCTTCCTTGCTTGTGCCGCTCTTTGCAAGATGAGACTTACCTCTATCTATTTTCCGCACACGGCAGATTTTTTAAAAAACTCTATCTCGGCATCAAAAACACTTTTTTTTCTAAAATGGCTTGGAATTATAATGCTGATTTTAGCCCTTATGTCACCTATAAAAGATGAGCCTTATGAGTTAGAGCCAAAAGACGGATACGAAATAGCCCTTATTTTGGATGCTTCGGAGTCAATGAAAGCGGAGGGATTTGACGCAAAAAATGTCCAGCTTAATAGATTTGATGTTGTAAAAGAGATAGTCGGTGACTTTATAGCCCAGAGAAAAAATGACAACATGGGTCTGGTCGTATTTGGAGCTTTCTCGTTTATAGCTTCACCGCTTACCTATGATGAAAATATTTTAAATAAAATCTTATCCCAGCTCTACATAGGAATGGCAGGACAATATACGGCGCTGAACACCTCTTTAGCTCAAGGCATAAATCTTCTTAAGATGAGCAAATCAAAAACAAAAATTGCTATTTTACTCACAGACGGATACAGCACCCCGCAGATAGATAAAATTCCAATTTTTGTTGCTCTGGAGATGGCAAAAAAAGAGGGCGTTAAGGTCTATCCAATAGGAATAGGCATGCCTAACGAGTACAATCAAGAGGTACTGTTGCGCATTGCAAACGAGAGCGGAGGGGTTGCTTTTGGGGCTTCGAGCGCCGCAGAGCTTCAGGAAGTCTATAAAAAGATAGATGAGCTGGAAAAATCAGAGATAAAGAGAGAGAGTTTTACACAGACAAAATATTACTATCAGTTTCCGCTTTTTATAGCGCTTATCTCTTTGATGCTCTATGTCTATCTTAGAAACAGAAGAGGGTACGCATGACTTTTTTGCACCCTGAATTTTTATACTATATGCTGCCTCCTCTTTTTATACTTTTTGGATTTTTGCTTACACAAAAAGAGGCGCATGCAGATTTTTTTAGCCAAGAGGTTATGGATAAACTTCGCGTAAACGCAAATACATTGACGCTTAAAGCCAGAAATGCGCTTTTTTTTCTTATGGCATTTTTTATGATAATTGCTCTTGCACAGCCTGTTCTAAAAGATGGCAAGGTTGAGATAAAAGCAAAAAGTGCAGATATTATGATTGCCATAGATATATCCGACTCTATGCTCGCAACCGATGTCTATCCAAACCGTTTAGAATCCGCAAAAGAGAAGGTGCTCACACTTTTGGATGAGGCGCCAAATGAGCGCATAGGCATTGTCGCATTTGCGAAAAATTCTTATCTCGTCTCGCCTCTTAGTTTTGATACAGGTGCGGTCTCATTTTTGCTTAGAGGGCTTGACACCTCTTCCATCACTGAAAAGGGGACTGACTTTTTATCAATTCTTGAAGTCGTGAGCAAAACTCAAAAGAGCCAAGAGAAGAAGATAGTTCTTATTTTAAGCGACGGCGGGGACAAAGATGATTTTAAAGAGGAGATAGAGCTTGCGAAAAAGCATAACATAACTGTTTTTGTCTTAGGAGTTGCAACTAAACAGGGTGCGCCGATAAAGCTTCAAGACGGAACTTTTATAAAACATAACGGCGAGATAATCATCTCAAAACTAAATGAAAAAATAGCAGATTTGGCAACAAAAACAGGCGGTGTTTACATAGAAAATACGACATCATCAAATGATATAAAAACAATGTTGCGCGAGATAATGAGCATGAGCGAAGAAAAAGAGTTAAAGAGCCAAGAGATAGAGAAGAACAGACCTCTTTTTTACTATCCGCTTGGTATGGCACTTCTTATTCTGCTTATTGCAACCAGTTCTATCGGCAGAAAAGTTCGTGCGACTGCTCAAACATTATTTATCTTGTTTTCTCTTCTTTTTTCAAATCAACATGCAGAGGCCGGAGTTTTTGATTTTATGGAGTTAAAAAAAGCAAAAGAGGCTTATGAAAATGGCGACTTTAAAGAGTCAACAAAGCTTTATGAAAACTATGCGAATGAGAGTAAAAACAGCGAGGGTTACTACAATGCCGCGAATGGCTACTACAAACAAAAAAAGTACAAAGAAGCAATCGAGTCTTACAAAAAAGCAACTTTTGAAGATGAAGATAAAAGAGCAAAAAATTTCTCAAATCTTGGAAACGCCTATGCAAAAAATGGCGATTTGCCAAAAGCGCTAGAGTCTTACGAGGAGTCTTTGAAAATAAAAGAGGACAAAGAGACGAGAGAGAATCTAAAAGAGGTGGAGAAACTTTTAGAAAAGCAAAAACAAGAGCCTGATAAAAAGAGTAATCAGGATGAAAAAAACAGAGAGCCAAAAGATAGTGAACAAAAAAAAGATGAAAAAAAAGATGAAAAAAATTCAGATAAAAAAGAGAATCAAGAAGTTAAAGAGTCTAGTGAAAAAAAACCTAACGAGATGAAAAAAGATGGAAAAAAAGATGAAAAAAACTCATCTTCGCAGACAAAAGGGTTAAACAAAGAGAATATTATGAGCGAGGCAGAAGAGCAGAAGTGGATACAACAGCTAAATATGAACTCAAAAAGCTACATGTACAAAATAAACGACAAAGAGAGCAGTAGCACAAGCAAAGATGAAAAACCATGGTAGAAAATAGGTCAAAGGAAAAAAATTGAACAATATTACGAAACTATTATTTTTATTACTTATCGTCTCAAATACAGCTTTCGCAACACTGATAGCCACGGTTGACTCTAAAACAGTAGAACTAGGCGAGACGGTTACATACTCTCTTAGCATATCAGGAGAGAAGGTAAAAAAACCAAATATTCAGAGATTGTGCAACAGCGATGTACTCTCTACAAGTTCTCAAACAAGTATGCAGATTATAAATGGAAATACCAGCAAGAGTTATACTCTTAGTTATAAATTTTTACCGCAAAAGAGTTGTAAGATTGAGAGAATTGAGGTTGAAATTGACGGCAAAACGGAGCTAAGCAGTGAGATAGAGATAGAGGTAAAGCCTGTAAGTGCCGCAAAAGATTTAGATTTTACACTGGAACTCAGCAGTGAAAAAAAAGAGCTCTATGTCGGTGAAGCTTTTGATATAACACTGACATTTAAACAAAAAAACGATGTTGGTGCCGTTGATAGTGAGTTTACTCCTCCTGAGTTAAAAGGTCTTTGGGTCAAAAAAGAGTCAGAGCCAAAGAGGTATCAGGAGGATAAATACACGATAACCAAAGTAGTTTATAGAGTCGCACCTCAAAGAGCAGGCGAGCTGAAAATAACAAAAGCACAGATGCGGGTAGCTTCAAGAAACAGCAGAGAAAACAGTTGGGGTGCTTGGATTCCAACTATAAAGTGGAAAACTTATTTTTCAAATGAGTTGGATTTAAATGTAAAACCGCTTCCATCCGGAGTTGATTTAGTTGGAAATTTTACAATAAAAGCAACTGTTGAAAAGAAAGAGATAAAAGCGAATGAAGCTCTAAATGTTATAGTAGAAGTGCAGGGCGAAGGAAATTTAGAGGATATAAAAAGTTTTAAACAAAATATAGACACAGTAGCCGTTTTTGATGAAAAAATAGTAATTAATGGTGCGAAACTGACTCAAAAGATAGCTTTTGTTGCTGAGAGGGATTTTGTTGTTCCTGCGTTTACTCTAAACTATTTTGATCCTAAAACAAAAGAGATAAAAACCATCTCAACAAAAGAGATTCCCATAAAAGTAGAAAATAGTAAAGCTACACAAGAGTTGGTTGTTAAAAAAAGCAGTATTGATGAGAGTGTTGAAGTAAAAACAAGAAGCAATGATGAGTATGATAAATTAAACTATATTTTTATTTTTATTCTTGGTCTAATTATCGGTATTTTAACAATGTTCTTTAAAGAAAAAATAAAATTTAAAAAAAATAAAAAGAGTGATTTTACAGATAATCAAAAAACTTTTTTGATGAAGCTTCTTCCATTTAAAGATGATTTGGAAGCAAAAGAGATGATTGAGAAATTAGAGGCAAAAATATACTCAAATCAAGAGATAAATTTAGATAAAAAAGTTTTAAAAAATATAAAAAATAAGTATAAAATTGAGTAAAAAAAAACATTTTTTTATCTATTTGTTTCGTAAAGTTACTAATCACAAAATTTGCTTGTAAATTAATTTTTGTTTAAGATTATGAGCATATAATTCCACTCGTTAATAATAACAGCAAAATTAAGTTGTTAATTATATTAGGAGAAAACATGAAAAAGTTAATCGGTGGTTTATTAGTTGTGTCAGCACTATTTTTAGGTTGTGATAAAAAAGCAGAACAAGCTCCAGTTGAAACTGCAGCTCCAGTAGAAACTCCAGCTCCAGTTGCAGCTCCAGTTGAAGCTCCGGTTGAAGCAAATGTAACAGCTGAGACTCCAGCTCCAGCAGCTAACTAATAATAACTCAAGAGTGGCACAATTTTGTGCTGCTCTTTTTCCCGCTTAATTCAAAAAATCGCTAAAAATACTCATAAAAAAACTCTATCTCATCTAATCCAAAATATCGTGAAGCCTGTTTCCAGCCTCTATATATTTATGTACTTTGTCCCACTCTTCGTTCTCAATATTCTTTTTAAGAAGATTTAGCTCAATTTCAAAAAGCTCTATCGCTTCTAATAGATTTGTTTTGTTTTGTCTGAAAATATCTTCCCACATGTTTGCAGAACTCTTTGCTAAACGGCTCATTGAGCGAAATCCACCGGCTGCAAGAGCTAAAATATTGTGCTTGTTTTCTTGATGCATAACGGTATTTGCAAGAGAGTAGGAGATAGCATGCGGCATATGTGAAATAAAGGCTGCATGACGATCATGTTGGCTAGCAGACATAAAATGCTTTTTCATGTTCAAAGCTTTAAATATTTTTTTTGCAATTTTTACTTGAGCTTCTCCGCTATTTTCCAAATCGCATAAAACTACTACTTTATCATCATATAAATCATCAACGGCAGCACGCGGCCCAAAATTTTCGGTTCCGGTCATCGGATGTGCTGCTACAAAGTTTTTTCTTATTTCTAGCGGAACTGAATCGACTATCTTAGCTTTTGTGCTGCCAAGGTCAATAATTGTTGCATTCTCTTTTATGTCAATAAGATTTTTAAGTGCTGAAATAACGCCATCAACAGGTATTGCTAAAAAAATTACATCATAATCTTTAACTTCGCTAAATGCTACAATTTTATCAACAAGAGCAAGCTCCATTGCCTCCTTTTGGTGAATCTCATTGTGGTCACTTCCGACAACACTTTCTATAAAATCTAATTTTTTTAAACTCTTAGCGAGTGACCCACCCATAAGGCCTAATCCTATTATTGCTACATTCATCTCGATTCTTCTTTTTTATTTGTCAAATTATACAAAGTTTACTTAATATTAACCTCATAAAAGGTAAAATCTCTTCTTATTTTATAACTATGGAAACTCAATGAGAATATTTTTAGCAATCCTGCTAACCCTAATCGCCGTAAACTCTTTCGCATACACAATAAAAACCATAAAGTATGAAGGTATGGTTCAAATGTCAGAATCGGTAGCACTCAGAATGTTAAAGTTTGATATTGGCGATACAGTCGATGACAAGATGCTTGATGCATCAATTAAAACATATTACAAGCAGGGTTATTTTGAAGATATTTGGATTGACATAAAAGAAGATGGGGCGTTGACATTTCACTTTAAAGAAAAACCACTTATCTCTAAAATAGAGTTAAAAGGCTGGAAAGAGGATGACTCTGAGACTATGGATAGCGTTATCCAGATAAAAGTAGGTTCACAGTATGATGAAAAAAAGCTTGAAGCTGCAAAAAAAAGAATTATTGAAGCAATAAATCAAGAAGCAAAGATTGACAGTGTTGTTGAGATTTCAAAAGAGCTTCTTGATAACGGAAGTTATAAAGTTACTTTTTTAGTCAATGAGGGTGAAGAGATAATTATAGAGGAGTTGCTCTATAGCGGAGCAGTAGGGCTTAAAAGCGACGAATTTGATAGCATGATAGCCAATAAAGAACGAGAGTTTATGGGCTGGTTTTGGGGTAGAAACGACGGAAAGATGAAGGTTGCCGATTTGGCATATGACCCTCTTAGAATTCGCGATTTATATATGCAACACGGTTATTTGGATATTGATGTAAAAGAGCCGTTTGTAAAAGTTAATTTTGACAACTACACGGCAGAGATGAGCTATCAGATTAAAGAGGGCGAAGTTTATACCATCAGCGGAATAAGCATAGAGCAAGAGAAGCATGTAGTTGATGATGCTCTTATAAAAGAGTTGATTAAATTAAAGACAGGCAAAGCATTTAATGTGCAAACCTTTCGCGAAGATTCACAAAGAATCAAAACTCTTATTGCAGACTTAAGTTATGCCTTTGTTCAGATTGTTCCGGATTTGAAAAAAAATAAAGAAAAAAAAGAGGTTGAAGTCGTTTTTAAAATCATGCCTGGCGAAAAAGTTAAAATCAGAAATGTAGTTATTTCCGGAAATAGCAGAACGCTCGATAGGATTGTAAGAAGAGAACTCTATCTTGGACCTGGCGACATGTACTCATTGACGGATCTATCCGACTCAAGAAATGCGCTTGGAAGACTCGGTTTTTTTGATGGAAATACCATTGAAGAGAAAAGAATAGATGGCAAGACTATGGATTTGGTTGTCAAAGTTAAAGAGGCTCCGACTGGAAATATTCAACTTGGCGGCGGATACGGAAGCTATGGCGGGCTACTTGTTAGTGTTGCCGTAGATGATAGAAATGTTTGGGGTTCAGGCATTGATGTCGGAGTAAAGGCTGAGAGATCATCACTGACTTCGAACTACTCTTTTACTATCTCAAATCCAAGACTTAACGATAGTGATTTTAGCGGTAACTTCTCTGTTTATACATCCGACTATGAGTACAATGACTACTCTGTGCTTTCTGATGGTTTTACAACGGGAATAGGGCATAGATTTACAAGATATATCAGCGGACATGTCGGCTATGGATTTTCAGCTAATAGTTATGATATAAAAGAGGATGCTAATTTAACGGGCGTAGCTGCCTATCTTTTTGAGAATTATACGAAAAGTTCAGTTACGCTAAGTGCAAAATATGACAATACAGATGATTTTTATCTTCCAAGAAAAGGTTTTATGCTAAGTCAAAGTATTGAAAAAGCAGGTATTGGCGCAGACGCAAACTTTGTTAAATTTAGAACAAATTTTGGTGCATTTAAAGGGCTTGAAGAGTATGTAGGTTTTGATTTGATAGCAAGATATAAAGCTAGATTCTATTATGCAAAAGAGACCGGATATTTACCGGAGGCAGAGAGATTTTACATGGGCGGAATAGGAAGTGTTAGAGGTTACGAGTCTTACTCTTTATCACCAAAAACTGCCGAAGATGTTAACGCTACGGATGGGATAAGAAGATACGGCGGGGAATATACAGCGTCGAATAGTTTTGAACTTAGTTTTCCTCTTGTGCCAAAAGCAAAAATGCGCCTAGTAACATATCTTGACTGGGGTGTTATCGGAACCAGTGAAGAATCAACGGTCGATTATACGGTTAAAGATGTCTCTCGCGGCGGATTTGGTGCGGGACTTGAGTGGTTCTCACCGGTTGGACCTATTCAGCTGATGTTCTCAAAACCTTTAGCAGAGGAAGAAGGCGACAAAACAGCTGTATTTGAATTTACGATGGGGCAGAGGTTTTAGAAACTCTCT
>Ga0209343_10001178_pt1 | contig 35800 bp, 41 predicted proteins | sample RifCSPlowO2_02_FD_184026 | JGI IMG/M metagenome (GOLD analysis project Ga0209343, IMG submission 184026) | Groundwater microbial communities from Rifle, Colorado - Rifle CSP2_plank lowO2_0.2 (SPAdes) (version 2) | ecosystem: Environmental > Aquatic > Deep subsurface > Groundwater | place...
GCAAATTCTGTGTTTCCGTATGAAATCCAGAATTCCTTGCTTGTTCATAAAAATATTTCAGTACCAAAAACTTGCTGGACACCAGGCCTTATTATGCTAATATTCACTCAATTCAACAAATCCGAACGGAGCAGGCGATGTTTCATTTTGGAACGAATCGCGTAGGAATTGAATTGGGTTCTTTCATAGTAAAGCTGCCGCGGCCGAATATAGGGCTTTTTATACACCATATCCGGTGTGCCTATTTCATGAAGAGTAAACGGGATGTCCAATTCTTCTTTCGCTTTATCCTGAAATCCCGCTTCAAAGGAATTCAAAAAGCGATATGCGATAGTAGGGCCGAATACTGGCACAGTAAAAATCTAACGGGTTACACACCCCCCTGCCTCTATTATTTGCTTGGAATGAGCATCCACAAAAAGGCAACGCCGCTCGGCATGAGCAAGGATGCATTCTACGATCTGACGAGACAGCTGTTTCCTGGTGACAGCGCGCATACGATTCAATTCCCGGAAAATTTCGGGATATACGAAGGGAAAATCGTCTGTCTCGACTACGCCGACTTGCCACCGGAGGACATTGTTCATTATGTAACGAAGCTGAGAGAGCACTCAACAAAATTCATTAGCATGACCTCCCGCACTTCCCCGTAGGAAATCCTGTGGGGATCTTTTTTTATACAAGAGCATTCGTATAGGAAAGGATTTAAACGATAGACTACTCCAAACTACCGCTCTCGTCAATACTCAAACACTTAAGTCCTTTTTCGTCTGCTCAAACTGCTCCTTGGTGATTTCTCCTTTGGCATAGCGCTCGCGGAGTAGCTTCTGAGCGCCATCTTCTTTTGCGCCGCCGCAACACGAGTGGCCGCTATGATTGCCGGAAGCCATCCTTACGGCAGCGACAATCGCCCAGATAATCAGTCCCCAAAAGAGGATCATAAAGATAAACCCCAACCCTCCGAAACCGTACCCTCCCTCGAAATAGTTTCCCATCATAAAATTATATTTAATGATTACTTAAAGAAAACTAACAGTGTTGTATAATTTTTATTTTTATTTGTCATCCCGTACTTTCCTCCAAAGGCGGACAGGGATACGGGATCTAGAGACAATCTCTCCGAAGAGCCTGGATTCCCGCCTGCGCGGGAATGACAGGGGGATAACTCAATACGAGCTCAATAATTATCATGCAACAGCCTCCAGTGCCGCGAGAAGACCCTTTTCCGCTTCATCGGCCACCGCCTTGAGCGCCTCTTTCTGTACCACTTGCGACATGAGGCTCGGCTTCTGGGCCGCGACGTGCACGCTGCCCTCTTTCTCATACACGATCACATTGCACGGCAGAAGGAGGCCGATCTCGGTTTCTATCTGGAGTGCCTGGTACGCCAGTTTCGGATTGCACATCCCCAAGATGAGGTACGGCTCCATATCCATTCCCACCTTCTCTTTCAGCTTGGCCTGCACGTCGATCTCGGTCAGCTGGCCGAATCCCTCTTTGGCCAGAGCCGCCTTTACTGCCGTCACCGCTTCCGCGAACGGAAGCGCTACTATTTTGCTGAATCCATAATTTGTCGTTTCCATATTTTTTTACCCTATGAAATTGTTCATCCGATGAACACCCGCAAAACGGGATTTCACGGGGCGAATTACTTATTAAGTGATAGAATAAGATGATTTAAACTAAACTCTTCTTTGTCTTTACAATAAGCCTTTATACTACTGAAACTTTTACCGCTTGTCATTCCCGCGAAAGCGGGAATCCAGACTGGTATTTCTGACTTATCTACTGGATTCCGGGTCAAGCCCGGAATGACAGGATGGGGTCTATGTTAAATGGGTTCAATAATATAAGACTACAAAAAACCTATTCGACTAAAACACCAGCACCTTGTCGCTCTCTTCAACCATTTTGAGCAAATCTGCCATCGTAGAAACGGGACACGTCTCCGCCCCTTCTTTGCCGCGAATCTCTAGGCACGTTCCGCAAACAGAGAGTATCCCTTTCAGTTCTTTGTATTCGGCGACTTTCTTGGAGATGTCGAAGTGCTCCGTATCCGCCACGGTATCAAGCTCGGCCCCTTCGCTCATCAGGAAAATAGTTACCTGGTGGTTCGCTTTGAGCGCCGTAAGACCGAAACGGAACGTGTTCCAGATATGCTCTGGATTATTGGATTGGAGGATTATGCCGAGTTTCATATTTTGTTAGACATTAGCTCAAATTTTTCTTTTTTTCCTCAAATTCATTCTTGTCTATCTCTCCCTTGGCATAGCGCTCTTTGAGGATATCGAGAGCGGATTTTCCTGAAGCGTCATCCTTGGATTGATTCGTGAGCCACTTCACCAGAGCGACGACTGCAACGATAATCACTACCCACCAGAGAAGCATCAGGAGCCACCCGAATGCACCGTACTCGTAATCGAAGTTCATCATAGGATTGCTCGTCTGATTTGCACCGAGGGGAGACGACCACCCTCCCCACATCATAGGCATCCAGCCTCTGCTTCCCGCTGGCACCGTTGCCGACGTATCGCATCCGGAAAGGCGTTTCCCCAGAGCGATATGGATCTGCTCCTCGCCGTCCTCGCCGTGCGCCTGAATCATCATCGCATTCATCGCTGGGTGCGAATCCCCTGCCATCTGCCCCATAAAGTATTCGCCAAGCACGCCGTAGTGCTCGTCGTTGAAATTGGCACAAGCAATTTCCTTCGCTTGGAGCTTGCCCCACAATTCCTTGCCCTCTTGTTCTTCGCGGAGAGTATGCTCAACCACTTTATCCCAGTCCGCCGTAGAATTGGAAAACCTCCCCGACATCATCTGGGCGGAAGCTGGCAACCCGACTGCGAGAACAACGAATAAAGCTGCGTAACGAAATAATTTGTTCATACGATGATATATTGATTAATTATTCAGCGGTGTCCCACAGTATACCACTTTTAAACAAATTTATACATCCTCACCTCACTCAACGACAATCTTTCCTCTCATCTCCATATGCCCCTCGCCGCACCAGACGGAACAAAAAAATTCGAATGTTCCCGCCTTGCTCGCCGTGAATTCCACCACGGCGCCGTCGGGGGGGATGTCCTGATTGACCCCGAGGTCGGGAATGACCAACCCATGCTTCACGTCGGCATTATGGACGATGAGGCGAACCAGCTCGCCTGGCTTGGCGGTGATAGTATTCGGATCCCACGCATACTGCCGCACACCGATGTGGATGGTCCGTTCCGTCACGCCGTTGACCACTTCCGTACTGGGCGGAGGAAAATTCCCCGCGTTCCAATCTTTGCCCGGTACCGCTACGGGCGGGGCATCCTCGATCGGGACAGTTTTTTCTTCACTCACATTGCTTTGATTCGCTTGAAGTTTTTCTTCCGATTTATTTGTATCACCCGCAGATGGCGAACTAACCGGCGCTTGCTCCGCAAGCTTTACCGGCTCACCGGTGTCCTTTGAAAAAAATGCTTTGTAAGCCCACCACGAAACTCCTTCCATAAGAGCCAGGACGAGAATGACAATAAGTATGGCTTTTTTCATATTATATTGCGGGTCATCCCCGAGAGAACGCCTGATAAGTTACTGTTTCGTGCTGTTGAAGAGAAATGCAAACAACCACACTCCGAGGAGAGCCACGATATTCCAGATGACAAGACCGGAGATAAAAGTGCTAAGCGTCAGGACATCCGTGCCGAGACTTCCTTTGGTATGCAGAGCATACAGCATAAAGGTTTCCCGGATCGATGGGAACAAGAGAACGCCGAGATAACACACGGCATACACGATGCTTACCCAATAAGTGGCAACTTTCAAAAGATGATTTGTGTTGATCATAAGAAATATTTTAACAAATTAATTTTTTACGCTATTTACTCTTTGCAGCAATCCACGAGCTTCATAACGATATCCTCGATTTTCCCGAAAAAAGTCTTGTCCTTCTTCGTCTTTTCGCCCACATTCACCAATTTCAATTTGACCGCCCAAAACAAGCTGTAGAGCTTATAGGCCCGTTCGAAAAACTCCTGCGCTTCCGCCTTCTTGCCTGCGGAGCGGTATTTCGTACCGACTTCTATGAGGCGCATCGAAGCCGCGAGCAGGTGTTTCGAGATGCACCAGGATTCTCCCTCATTGTCCGGCATGAGTTTCTGGAGCATTATCTTGCGCGTCTCGCGCACCTCTTCCATACAGTCGAGATACTCCCCTTTTTCCGTCTTCATGGCGCTCATGAAAAAATGTTCCTCCAGCGAAATGAGATTCATAACGGCCAGCGAGAGATCTTCTCCGGAAGAAAGATCCGCTCCGTGCTTTTCCTTGAATGCCGCAAGCTTCTTCTCCAGTTCATCGAATGAATTGATAGGCTGTTTTTCCATAAGCTAATTGATAATAATTTCTATAACGGTTGAAACGAGAACAAGTAAGATACCGATAGTGATCATCTGCTGGAAGAGAATGTGTCTCTCTGTGATGCGGGTCAAGAGGCGGCTCAGCGGCGGTGCCAGAAGAATGATCCCGGCTCCAAGTAACGCCCCCAAAAGGAAAAGGTTTATCGGATACGTCGTCCCATACTCTCCTACGAAAGGAACGAAGAGCGGCTTATACTCGATGGCCAGCGGCATGAGAGGCAGCACCGTCGTGAGATACACAAACAACGCGATAATCCAATCCTGCATTGGCAGCCGCTTGCGTTGTATCAGGCGCGCGAACCACAGTCCCATGGCCAGCGCAAAGGATCCGCTCACTATCCCAACTACCGCGCTGGAAAGCCCAAGCGACGCGGCCAAAAGCGCCAGCCCGCCGGTAGCCGCCACGCACAGCGGACAATGGGCGAGAACTATCTTTGGAAATACCGCAATAAGCAAGAGAGCCAGAACCAAAACGTAGCGCATCATACCTTTCAGATTAAATAGTGGTAAAGGTACCGACAGTACCGTCATCGGTAAATGAACGGATATCCCACTTCTCAAACTTCGGGCCGGGCATCCCCGGTGTCCCCGACGGCATGCCAGGAAGCGCGATCCCTTTGATATTCGGCCGCTCGCTCAAGAGTTTCTCTATCGCTTCAAGCGGTATGTGTCCTTCGACCACATATCCATCGATAATCGAGGTATGGCAGCTGGAAAGCTCGCTCGGAACACCATACTGGCGCTTGACCGCATCGAGATTGGCTACATTTTCCATTTTTACTGCGACGTCTTTTTTCTTCAGATAGCTGATAAAGGCGCCACAGCACCCGCACGTAGGGGTTTTGTACACCATGATTTCTTTCCCTCCGAGAGCCGCCTGCCCGGACTCCTCTGCCTTGCCGCGGACAAAGAGGTACGTGCCTCCAATGACGATAATGATCGCGAGAAGCGAAAGAATGGTTTTCTTTCCCTGTATGGGATTTCGATGAGAAGAATTCATTTTGTTCATAAACGATGATTCATACAAATTAATCTATACGCCGCAACTTCCCCCGCCTGGTCTCTGCTCTACGGGCGTGATTTCAGTGAGAATCTGGTTGTAGCCGCTTCCGCTCGAGTATTCCTTGCCAAGCACCATCTTCGCATCAATCTTTTCCCATGCCGTTCCCTTCCCTGCGAAATACTTGGCCAGCGTCAGATACGTCTGTGGAAACCAGAAAGAATTGACCTCTAGCGCTACGCGGTACATCTCTTCTTCAGACACGCCCTGCTGTGCCATAAGCTCGAGCAATCCGAGCATCGCCATACCGTGATTGCAATCCGGAAAGAATGTGGAATTATTGCAGCAAGGCCGATAGATGCCTTGGCTCACGCGGCTGACTGTCGCTTGCTCTTCTGGATTGAGCGTGAGAAATGCATGTTTGCTATAGTGATCCATCGCCTTTCCCTTGGAGACGCTCCACCCGCCCGTAGAAGCGAATTTCCCCGCGCCTCCATAGCCCGGATCGACCATCGGACCCTTTTCTAGAATCTGATTCTTATTACCCAATCCGAATGCCCACAGCAGATTCAGCCATACGCCGGAATTCTCTGCTGTAATAGTCATCTTGCCATTCTCCGTACCGCCGAGCATTTTTTTATCTTCGTCTGAAAGCCCTCCGCGATTGGCATACAAAGCCTCAAACTTTTCCTGATCGATCACTCCCTTGGCTATCAATTGTTTCCCATAATCCTTCCAGACGACCGGCAGCTCGAAACCTGCGCTCGGAAGCACGCTCGCTTCCAAGGCAGCCGTGTCCTCTTCTTGTACCGTGGCCAGCGTATCCTGATCTTTGTTCTTGAGTAGGTTTTTTTCCCATGCCACTATGCTATCCACATTCGACACTGCTACGCCCGCCAGAAAGCCGAGAGTCACAAGCAGAACCAGGGCGGCCGGATGCCGCCTATCGAACCAGCCCGGCGAAGACTCTTTTTTTTCTTCAACTTCTCTTAGCTGTTCCATAATCATTGCTTAATACTTATAACGTTTGGCTGCTGAATTTCGCAAACTGGAAGAAGAGGAAGGAAAAGAGGAGAACCATCACAAACGGCGCCGCAAATGATACCCAGTTTTTCTTGCCCGGTCGGAAAAAACGCAGGAAAAGAGAATTGGTCACGACCGATACCGATGACAATGCCATCGCCAGACCCGCCAGCTCCGGCTTCAAGACCAAACCGAGACCGATGAACACGCGCGCCGCGATGGGAATACCCATCACATTGTAGAACAGCGCAAAGAAAAGATTCTGCCTGATCTTGTCGAAGGTTTCCTTGGAAAGTTCGAAAGCCGTCACCACATCGCGCAGATCGTTTTTCATAAGGACGATCCCTCCGGTTTCCATCGCCACATCCGTCCCTCCTCCCATCGCGATGCCGAGATCGGCTTGGGCCAAGGCCGGCGCGTCATTGATGCCGTCACCCACCATAGCCACCTTCTTTCCTTTGGCCTGCAACTCCTTCACTTTGGCGGATTTTTCCTCCGGCAAGACGCTAGCCATGACATTGTCGACACCAACTTGGTTAGCGATAGCGCGCGCTGTTCGCTCATTGTCACCGGTAATCATCCAGACTTCAAGACCGAGTTTTTTCAATTGCACCACTGCATCCTTGGAAGTGTCTTTCACCGTATCCGCTACCGCGACCGCTCCGAGCACTTCCACCTCGAAAGCCAGATACATAACTGTTTTACCTTGCGTCTCCAGCAAGGATATTTTTTGTTCCATTTCTTCCGAAAGAACAATGCCCTGATCCACTATAAGTTTCTTATTCCCAAAAGAATACCCTTTGCCATTCACTTTACCCCGTATACCCTTGCCCGGTACAGCTAAAAAATCAATCACCTGCTGATTGGCAAAACCTTTTTTCTCGGCATAGGCATAAATGGCTTCTGCCAGAGGATGCTCGGACTGCCGCTCCAGCGACGCCGCTACTGAGAGAATCTCGTCCTTCTCGACGGTTCCAAAAGAAAGAATTTCCGTTACTTCCGGTTTCCCTTTGGTAATTGTCCCGGTCTTGTCGAAAATGATAGTCGTGATTTTTCTCGTCGCCTCGAGCGGCGCGCCGCCTTTGATGAGAATGCCGTTCTCCGCTCCCTTTCCCGTCCCCACCATAAGGGCCGTCGGCGTCGCGAGACCCAGTGCGCACGGGCAGGCGATGACGATGACAGCGGTGAAGGCCATGAGCGCGAATGAGAGCGTCGCTCCGAGCACCACATACCACACGATGAACGTCAGTACCGCTATGATGATGACGGCCGGCACGAACCACATCGATATCCGATCCGCGAAATCCTGAATGGGCGCTTTGGATCCTTGGGCCTCTTCAACGAGCCGCACGATGTTCGCCAGCGTCGTCTCGCTCCCCACGCGCGTCGCCTCGAATTCAAAACTGCCGACCTTATTGACCGTCCCGCCAATCACGGTATCGCCAACATTTTTTTCTACCGGCATGCTCTCTCCGGTGATCATCGATTCATCTATGGAGGAATGCCCTTTTCTCACTCTGCCATCGACAGGAATCCGTTCTCCGGGACGCACCACCACGATATCGCCGTGGACGACCGCTTCTACTGGAATATCCATAGTTGCACCGCCGCGAGCCACGCGCGCGGTCTTGGCCTGGAGTCCCATCAGTTTTCGGATCGCATCCGACGTCTTCCCTTTAGTCCGCGCTTCGAGCCACTTGCCCAAAATCACGAAGGTGATAAGGAACGCCGCCGTCTCAAAATACAATTCCGGAATTTTCTCTCCACTCTGCCCGATCCAGGAATTGTTGTTCCACACATACAAGAAGTAATTCACTGTACTGTAGACGAAGGCCGTGGTCGTCCCGATAGCGATAAGACTGTCCATATTGAACATCTTCATCTTGAGCGATGACCACATTCCTTTGTAGAAACCGGCGCCGATCACGAACTGCACCGGGAGCGTCAAGAAAAGTGACACGATGCCCACATACGGCAAAAGCGCCGTTTTTCCGAAGAGATCAAAAAAATCAAACAGCATAAAATAGAACATCGGGAGCGACAAGGCCAGCCCGAAGTAAAATTTCCGCCGATACTCGCCCTCCACACGCTCCCGTTTCTTCTTCTCATACTCCGTATCCTTGGGATCAATCTCCTCCGCTTGGTAGCCCGCTTTTTCCACCGCTTCTTTCAGCGTAGGAATTCCTGTTTGACTGTTATCGAATATGACAGTGGCTTTTTCTGTACCGAAATTGACACTCGCCTGCTTCACGCCGGGTACTTTTTTCAGTGATCGCTCAATAATATTGGCACAAGAGGCACAGTGCATCCCGGTGAGAGAAAGCTCCACTCTTTTTTCCATACTCACTGGTTGTGTTGTATTCATAATATGTAAGAATTAAGAGCACTATTTATAGATTTCATTTTTCTTTGTCATCCCGACCCCAGCCCGCAATAGCTACACTAACTGCGTTGCTGGCGGGGAGTCTCCGAGTGGAGAGATCTGTCTCTCTAATCTATTCTAAAGTCTGAAGTAAAACAGATAGATTCCTCGACCTGCCTCGCCGACTCATCAAGGCGGGCAAGCTCGGAATAACACTCAAGAAGTCAGTAATAACTAATCGACGGCATTGATAACGCCGCGATACATCCCCATACTGCAGCTGAACGGAATAGCTCCTAATTTGTCCGGCATAAATTCAAACACATTCTCTCCAGGCTGAAGCACCTCGCGGATACCCATTTTCGGCATCATGAAACTGCGCGCGCACGTATACGAAGCCTGCGAATCGATAATGAGCTTTACCGGTCGCCCTTTTTTCACCGTAAGCTGGCTCGGGAAATAACCGTTGGCCCGCTGGGCGATGCGGATGACCTGCGGCTCCTTGGCGAGAGCGAAGGTTTTCGCCACGGCGCTTCCTTGAAACAAATTCGGTCCAAGATTAACCAAAGCGTACCCGTTCTGGAAATTGAAAATGCCCAGCGCGATGACGATGACGCCCGCTGTCTTGAAGAAGAATCTTCGAAAGGCTCCTTGCGCCGCGGCCGCCACTCCCCCGATTCCCAAGAGTCCCGGCGCCGTTCCCAAGGCGAATGTCCCCATCGTCAGCGCGCCGATAAGCGGACTGCCAGTTGCCACAACGAAGAGCTGCGTCAATTGCGTGAATCCGCACGGCAAGAAAAAGGTCATCACCCCGAGAAGCGCCGCGCGCGAATGACTGTATTCTTTTTTTGATTGCGACTGGATACCGAGTACCCGAGCGATACTTTTGGGAAGCGTCAATTTCCATGCCGAAAGGCGCGGGAAAAGTTCCAGAAGCTGGAATCCCACCAAGAGCATCACGCCGCCGATGATGAGCGTCAGCGTCCCGACGGAAAGCGCTGACAGCTGGAATGTCGCGCCAAGATAGCCAAGCAAGCCTCCCAGAAGCGCAAAACCGCCGATGCGCCCCATGTTGAAATACACATTGGGGAGGAATTTCTGCCGGACGCTCGCTTCCGGATGCCGCTCGCTAAAGCGCGCTGACACCGCCAATACCAACCCGCCCACCATCGCCATACAAGTCGAGAACCCGGCGACCAGACCCAAAAGAAGAACGAATGGGATGCTCGAGAGCCTCTCGGATGATGCCAGAGATATTTCAAAAAGCCCCAGTGATTTCGCCACCATAAAAAGCACGAAGACGATACCCAAGGCGAAGAGCATTTCTACCCACGCCTCTATATCCCGGGCTATCCAAGGCCGCTTCCCTTTGCCTATATCATATCCAGCATTCCGTACCGCTCTCTCGAGCGCTTTCAAATCCGGTCGCGTCTCTTCATAAAATATTTCTGCCACACCCGAACGGAAATGGGTTTTTACTTTTTCCACGCCAGGAACCGACGAAAGTCCATCTTCCGTCAAAAGTTCACACGAACGGCAGTGCATGCCAGCAATGTCGATGATTATTTTATGCATAGATTCATTGTTACATATTGAAGAAACAAAAACCACTTCTTAAGTAAAGAAACGGCGTGGCGGCGCTCTCCGGAAGAAAAGTAAAAACTTCCCTCATCCTGCGAGAAACACCGCAAAAAATCTATTCTATTTTGACCACGGAAAAAAGAATGTCCGGGGACGGGGGATGTGCCCCTGCGAGATCCGTCGGATCGGAAGAAAGTTCAGTAAATTGAAGCTGGTCGGTTTGAGAAACAATAGCTAAAACATCTGGAACGCTGTCAACGCTTGTTTTCTTGGTCGCTGTGACCTGCGGCATCGTGCTGATACAATCGAAAGTACATGTGCTCATCGTAGATGCCGAGGCATCACCACTCTGCATAATATGCGTGCTCTCTTCCGCTCCCTGCTCATTCATGTGCATGACAGACATATCCATGGAGTCTCCACCCTCCGCTTGCGCCGCCATCGGATACAGACAAAAGCTTCCCGCAAACGATGCCAGAGCGACGATCAGGCTTCCCGTAACGATTTTTTTCAGAGATTTCATTGCGACTACACTGTACTACATTTTTTCATTTATGGCAATTATGAAACTTTGCCGATGAATGCTATACTCGATATGAAAAGCCTTCAGAAAGGACTGCGATAAATTGAAACCCACCTGGATTGCAGGGAAAAATATATTTTTTCCGTTAATCTTTTTCAAGGGATTCAGCCGCTCTCCCGCATTGACCCCGTTAGATATTTTATACTTCGGTATGAGATTCCCTAACGGGGATGGGCTTTTTTAGTTTTTAGGATGCATTATTTACCACAAGATATCTGACGGGGTTGAGGGCTTTTTGCTTGTAAAAATAAAAACGACCTCTGCACTTTTTTGAGCGCTCGGGTCGTCATTTCCGCTTCATCGAAATGGCCTTTAGTTTCTCACGAACCGGGGTTTACATTCCATGTTTCCTGCTGCGTGTCCACCTCTACCGCGGATACTTTCCCTTGAATGATATTCACGAAGTAGCCACAGGCGGTCTTGGAAACATCTGTTTTCTCTAGCATCTGGGGAATAGGGTGCCCCTGTCTGCGCAAAGCCGCCCGTGCCAAGAAAGCTGGTGAATTGCCATGCCCCACGATAATGACACAGGAGGCGCTCTCAGCTAAAGTGTGCCTTTCCAGTCTTTCCAGAAGATCCAATGCCTGTTCTTCGTCGGGAGGCGTCCAATTTCCTTTCGTAAGAACGGTCATCACAATACGAGTAGCATCTGAATTAATCATCCACGCTGATTGATATGCGCGTGGGTATTGCCCGCAGGCCATCATTATACGCGGATTCTGGTGATGCCTCAAAATGTCGTTTATGCCCTTTCGAAGAAGGATTACCTGTCTCTCACCATACTTGTTCAGCGGTGAAGTCGCTTCTGCTCCATATTCTCCATGCCGGAAGATGCCGAGATAACTCATTCCCATGATGCCCTCCTTTGGTTAGCCAAATAAATGTTGTCAAAGAAAAGGTTAAGATAGCACGCCTGATACTACCGGTCAATGGTCAATGCATACAAAAAACGCCCTCAATGAGAGCGCTTTCTGTAAAGCTTGGTTAGCTTTAGGCACGTGACACGCCGACTGCGGCCGGGCCTTTTTCACCCTGAACGACTTCAAAGGTAACGGCATCGCCGACCTTCAATTCGTCATAGGTAACACCAACCAATTCTTTGGAATGAAAGAAAAGATCCTTCTCTTCGCCTTCGCGAGAAATGAATCCAAATCCTCTGTCCGTAAGAGTCTTGATAACTCCGTTCATATTGATTCTATTACGATTGCTTAATACCGGGAAAACTCGACTCTGTTTTCTGTGTCTACTACACCTGAGTACTATAGCGCAGAAGCTACTTTTTGTCAATCCCGCACTAACTTTGCTTAATTTTTCTTTAAAAAGTGATAAAAATTGGCAAGTTTTTACATAGCATGAGACAGAAATAATAGAAGATATCCTTATATACAAAGCAAAGTTAGTGCGGGATCAACCACCGATTAGAAAACACGCTACACGCTTATTACTTCACCTAGCCCCCCAAGATTGGTAACATCGGTAAACCCAAGAAGAGTGAGCGCCTCCTTGGCTGTTTCAGAACGGTGGCCTGAGCGACAGTACAGCTCTATGGCGGTACTTTTTGGCATACCTTTCAATATGCCCAACTCCCCGGCGCATATTTCATCGACAGGAATATTCAAAGCACCTGAAGCGTGACGTTCCTCAAATTCTTCTCGTGTCCGCACATCGATAAGAAGCGGCATACTTTTTTATTACTGTTTCAGCCCTCCTTTTGGAATTACGTAATTAGTTACGTAATAACCGAAGAGACACTTGATGCTTTTCCCCCTACTGGCAATTCAGGGCTTTGCGCCAACCAGCGGCTTGTGCTTCAGCTTCCGAACAGAACCACTGTTCACCGCGGCTTTCTTCGACAGTTGTTTTGGCATACGAACCGCAGCCGACCAGATGATAAATTTTTTCGCCAGTGGTACTGATGTTGCCCTTGATGGCGCAATCACCGGACGTATTTTCTTTGGCAATAGCCTCCTGGGAAACAGTAGCGGCTTGAGTCGCGCCGAGAGGACAGGCCGCCCACAGGCCGTTTTTTGATTCTTCCGCTTCCCGCTGAGCCGCCACGATTTGCTCCTGATAATGTATGTCTGGCGGATAGGAATAAGAATACGCGAACCCTTGTCGCACCAGTTCCAGATTAATGAACGTATCGCCGACATACACATAGCGCAAAAGCCTTTTGTATTTGTCACGGTCGGTCGTATCTTTTTCCAGCCGGATGGTTTTCCCCATTACCAGTTTCTTGTTCTTATTGGAAGCTTCCACACCGAAGCATTGGACAGGCTTCCTGGGATCCACGGTTTCCGGCGTATCGATGCCGATGTAGCGCACCCGCTCCCCGCCCTCGATTTCGATCGTATCGCCGTCAACGACGCGGGTAACCTTGAACTCACCGACGAAAGATTGCCTGTCGTCGCCTGTCTCTTGCACGCTGTTATTCTCGCTTGGCACGTTTGGGCTTGGCGGCAGTGGAGCCCGTTTCCCCAGCTCAAACCCGATTCCCATGCCGATAAGCAAGACTAAAACACCGGAAAAGATAATGGAAAGTTTTTTCATTTTTCAATTATACACCCTATCAAATAGTACTTCGCAATTTCCACCAGGTTCACCCCGTGAAATCCCGCTAGCGGGCACTCAGTCGATTCAAAAAGGTACCTGCATTGCTAGTCAGTAGCTTTCTTTGACCTTCCGGAGCCTGGCATTGCCCTTCCATAGCCTTGTGCGTAGGAGGGTGCGAAGGAGGTGGCGAAGGATAGACCCCTTTTCTTTTCTACTCCAATGTTCTCAAGAATTTGAGAGTAACACGAGATGAGTGGAAAGAAGCCAGCCCCCCTGCTTTATATCGCAATAATCCAATCCAAAAATTTATTTTCTCTTTTGTGGATGAAAAAACCCCTGCCCTCCGCCAGCCGGCGGATATGGAGGGAGCAGAGGGCTGGCCTTATTCGCTCAAAAACATCTTATCTGGCATGAGATAATTGTTCATCGTATCTCTTCAAAAGTTCCCGTTGGTCTCCACTGGCTTTTTTTTGCCACCTCTAGAAAAACTGCTTTTTTTCTTCTTTCGAGGCACGGTAAAAGAAATCCGATACCTTATCAGATTTTGCCTCTTTCTTCTTAAATAAGCCGAAAATGCTTTTCATAGACGTTTTTCTAGTTCATCGGCAGTATAGCCTATATTCACATGATTATCATCCCCTTGACACAGGCGCCCATTCTGCTAGACTATAAATATTCAGACGAAAAGGGATCCGAACGGCTCACTGCCTCAGGAGCCCTTTTCTTTTGTTTTTAAAATTATCTTTTGAAATTACCTTTTTCCCTGTTTGTTTTTCAATATCCTTTCGAGTTCTCCCCGCGACTTGTCCACCCTTCTTTGCATCTTGAGAAAGTTCTGGCAAACCTTTGGAATTCCTGGTAACGGTAATTTCTGTCGTGGTCGCTTCACCCAGCATAGTGAGAATAAGCTCAAGTTCGGACATATGGTCTCGAGGATTATCTGGGTTACTGAGTGATTTGAATTCCTTAATTTGTTTTGCATCCATTTCAAAAGCACCTCTATAGATTTCATTGGTGAGAATTGCAAAATCAAAGCCTTCTCTGGCACCCCGTCCTTGCCACTCATCCGTGAGCGTATTGCGAACGTTGATACCGCGCATTCGCTTGGCTATCCAGTCATCCTGGTAGCCCTTTTGTTCGTATATTTTCTTGGCGCGCACAATTGCCCGCTCGGGATCTTGGATTTCCTCAATACGTTCCTGTCCGACTCGTGCCAGCCACTGCTTGAATGGTTCTGCTTTCGGGGATGGAATTGATTGAATAATACGGAGGATGCCCTGTATTTTCGCCATATTTTCTTCACGCCGCTTACCATCTTTTGAGATTATTTGAAGGGGGGTACAAAGTGTACCCCAGTTGGCAGAAAGCTCTGCATCACGTGTACGCATCTTTTTGATATACTGTTTTACATCATTTGAGTCAGTCAAAGCTTGCACCACGTCTGATAGAGAGAAATACCACTGATCATTATGCCAGGTTCTGCGCACTTCTTTTTCTTCGAAGATTATCGGATGTACAGTATTTTGTTCTTTTTTAGTCATAACATATTGTTTGCATCACTTACATATACAATAATACAGCAGGTCACAAAAACATGTCAAGGAAGAAAGGATTCCCGAACACTCCCCCGTACCACGCGAGAAAGGCTATCAGAACGAATTGCGATCCGACCAATATGTAGCCTGCATGGAGGGATACCGTTGTTCCTTTCAAGCTAGCGTATTCCCGTATCAATATCAAAATCAACGGTACTCGTCTCAGACGCAGTAACGGTCACTTTCATCAGGACACGGCGCGAATTCGCACAAGGGTTCGCTCCTTCCGACTGCCGACCCATCCGGACAGATCTTCGCCTCCATCGTGCATCCGACCTGCTTTGGCTGTTTCTTTCCGAACAGCAAAAAACCGGCCACGCCGACAATACCGAGAAAGAGAATACCAATTATGATAATTGATGATTTCGTAATGTACATAAGGAATTACGTAATTATACACCCCGTGAAATCCATATCAAAAAATGTACCTGCATTGCTAGTCAGTAGCTTTCTTTGACCTTCCGGAGCCTGGCATTGCCCTTTCGTAGCCTTGTGCGTAGGAGGGTGCGAAGGAGGTGGCGAAGGGTAGACCTCTTTTCTTTTCTACTCCAATGTTCTCAAGAACTTGAGAGTAAGACGAGATTGAGCGAAATAGTGAGTATACGTTTTAAGAACATACCAACATTCTTCCTCCGGAGGCGGACAGGCAAGTATGTAAGGATGTCGTTATTGATGTGAAGGGACTAATCACCCCCGCCCCTTCTTTTGTAATGGCCCAAAGGACAAACACGAGATTCAAATTCGTTTTTACCAGTACGGCTGGCCAGAGCGCTTCTCGACATAGAGGATCTGCCAGAATTTCCGCCCCAGAAAAAATCCAGTGAGGAGACCGGCGAGCGAGAGGAGTTTCCCCCCGACACCATGGATGACTCGCCAGTTCTGCCAGACGAAACTATCCCCATAGACGTCATAGTGGTTGGTAACCAGGTACAAAGTCGGAATTTCGAGCGCCGCATGAACGAGCTGTGTCACGAGGAGCCCGAGGAACATAAAGGCGATGATGTAGAAAATACGTTTCATACCCCTATTCTACACCCACCCCATCGATATCAAAATACCATTTCGTCATGTACGTAATTCGTTACATGATTATACACCAAAACAAAAACCAGCCCGAAGGCTGGCTTGTTGATTCAAAGTATCTTATCTCGCATGAGATAATTGTTCATCATATTTTTTCAAGAGTTCTCGTTGATCTTCACTGGCCTTTTTTGCCACCTCTAGAAAAACTGCCTTTTTTTCTTCTCTCGAGGCACGGTAAAAGAAATCCGATACCTTATCAGATTTTACCTCTTTCTTCTTAAATAGACCAAAAATGCTTTTCATAGACGTTTTTTTAGTTCATCAGCAGTATAGCCTATATTCAGACAAAAAGGGACCCGAACGGCTAATTACCTAAGGAGCCATTTTCTTTTTTTGCCTCAAAAAGCTTTTGAACATTCTTATTTACCGTCAGCGACTTCATCTGGGTAATAGCAGTTTCGTTGAGTTTCACTAGCCTATCCTTCTGAGACATCCCCATTTTGATAAACTCCGCATTCAAACTTTCAAGATTTGCCAAACACACCAACTGATACACATCAGCGTAATCTCTCATATTGCCCTCACTCTTCTTATTTTTGTCTTTCCAGTTTTTTGCCGTCGTTCCAAAGAGTGCAACATTCAAAACGTCCGCCTCATTGGCATAGGTTACGTTCGCATCTTTCTGGGATAATTTCTGAGGAACTATAATGCTTTCTTTTATTGCATCCGTATGAATTTTATAATTAATCTTTGTCAGCATGCGCTTTGCGTCCCAACCGACAGCCAGCCTTTCGTTTTCTTCAGCTTTTAGCCTCTGAAATTCTTTGATCAAGTACAGTTTGAACTCCGCACTAATCCAAGACGCAAACTCAAAAGCAATGTCCTTGTGGGCAAAGGTTCCCCCTCCGTACCGTCCTGCCTTATTTATCATCCCAACAGCTTTTACCGCTTCAATCCAACGTTTCGGGGTTAAAGAAAAACTGTTAGAACCAGCCATTTTTCTAAACCCATCGAATTCGACGGGTTTAAAATTGGGATTGTTAATCTGCTCCCAAATACCCAAAAACTCTATCGTATCCCTTGTCCTCATCCAGTTCTGTATAATATAGTCCGTTCGCGCGCTATCTTTGTATTTCGCGATATCGGTAAGTGAAATATAGTCGTTTTTGTTCAGTTGGAATGTATATACCTGCAACCCTCTCGCTGTTATTTTTTTCATAGTATTACTTGTTTGCGTAACTTACATATACAATAATACAACATACCACGAACCTACGTCAAGCAACAGAAATACCAGTACCCCCCACGCAACACACAAACATTCTTCCTCTGGAGGCGGACAGGCAAGTATGTAAGGATGAGGTTGTAGAGCGAAGACGATTCCACTATTTTAATTTAATGCCCAGAGTGCATAGTTTAAGTACATCGCAAAACTTACCCAAAGGATGTACGGTAAAAGCAACCATGCGGCGAGCTTAGAGATTTTTGCGAACGCAATAATTGTGGCAAGAATAGCGAACCAGAGGAATACGATCTCAATAAGCGCACCGCCGGGACTGTGCAGACCGAAAAAGATAATCGACCAAAGCGTATTCAAGACCAGCTGGCCGAGGAATATGCCGAGGGCGATTTTAATTTGCTTTTTACGTTGTATGGCCAGCCCTTCGACTTCGCTCAGGGTTAATCCGTCGTATTCACGCCAAATTAAAAACGCCGCAATGCCCATAAGCGCAAACAGCGTCGTCCAGACCGGCCCGAATACCCACGCCGGAGGATTGAGAGCCGGCTTCACAATTCCTGCATACCAGCCGGCAATGGACGGGGACGTGAAAAAAGCGCCTATCACTCCCGCCATCTCGGAAATGACAATCGATGTCACCAATTTGAAAAAATTTTTCAATCTCATATTTTTTTATCCTCATACCAACAAACTCCAGTTTGTAAGGATGAGATTAGGGGCGCAACTATCAAAAAGCTTTCTACATTGCTATTCCCTAGCTTTGCGAAGGATAGACCCATTTTCTTTTCTTTTTGTTTTTACAACATACCAACATTCTCAAGTATGTTGGGGTGTTGCATGGGAGATTATGGTTTCACGTTCGCCTGAATCCATTGCTCGATACTATCAACCAGCTGGAGAGCCTTCTCTCTATCATTCAGTTCGACTTGATATCTAGTCCCGAGATCATTCCCCCACAGAGGACCAGATCCTTCGTGAAGAGCCGGAAAAAGTTCTTTCTGTATGAGATCCCTCACACGCCAAGCCTGATCTCCAAACTTCTCCTTGGGAATTGTCAGAATCAGCCGTCCCTGACCAGCATCATGCAAGGTACAGAATTTGATATTTTCAATACCGGCAGCCTTCTCATGTGGTAACTCAGGAGTAGTCATAAAAATAATAATTACTAACTTATGTCTCTAGTATACACTAGTCAACAGCACCTCATCGACATCGAGAGAGAGTTTTGTCAGGTACGTAGTTAATTACGAAATTATCAAAAAGGTACCTGTTTACCCGCCCCTGGGAGGGATCCCTTTTCTTTTTTACAATATACCAACATTCTCAAGTATGTTGGGGTGTCGTTATTTACATATCAAAAAGGTACCTGCATTGCTATTCCGTAGCCTCGGCAAAGGATAGACCCCTTTTCTTTATCAAAGTTGCAAAAAATAAAAGAAGGACTATAATAGAAACCGAAAAAGCTCCTTGAAAAGCTGGCGGGGATACTTTCGGGCCAATTATTTTTGTCAGGTTAAGTTGCCTTCATTCTCCTCCTCGGGATCCTACTGGGACTCCGTGGCGGGGATAAATGAAGTGTCGATTCCCTGATAATAAATAAGAACCTAGAAAGGAAATAAATATATGACAAAGTTTGTTATATACCGCGACATTGCAGGACAATACCGATGGCGGCTAGTCGCCGCAAACGGCGAAAAAGTCGCTGCTTCAGAAGCATATGTTTCTAAGCAGGGTGCCATCAATTCTGCAAATCGTGTAAAGCAGATTGCCTATTCGGCGACCGTTGTTGATATAACAGCGTAACCAGTAGCAGTCAGTTCCTCGTCAGCTTTTTGGGAATTTTTTTATTTTTCTGTTTCACCGGTCTCAACAAAACATTCTGTTTGCTCAAGTACCAATTCCATTGCAGATAATCCTCAACACAGACGTTATATTGTTTCTTTAAAATATTCACTTAGTTTACTTATGAATTCTTTGGTATCCAGAAAATAATTGGGGTAGGCTTTTTTTAATTCTCTTGTAGTATCTGCTGACACAAGAACTATATCTCTGTCCTCTTTATTTTTAAACATTCTTTCTTCAAGTCTTGAATATTCTGAATTTGCAAACTCCTCTTGGGATCTTTTATAAGCTGAGATTTGTAACTCTTTTGTTGTAAGATCCAAATTCAAAAGATAGAAATCGAACTTATCTTTTGTTCCTTCCTCAAATTTCTCAATAATTTTATGAATCTTCGCCCATTCATTCATTTTTTTGACAACCTTTAACTGTTTTGCTAGCGCTTGTATTCGTTTCCGTAGTTCACTCTTATCAGTAGGAGTACCAGGAACTATTGGCATGTTTTCCATATTAGCAAATGCAGAACTAACCAATTTAAAGAAATCCATCCATTCTTTTTCTCCTTCGTTAGACTTAATTGCCTGTCTAGTAAAATGATCTACAGTTTCAACGGCTGTGGCCCAATAATGTTGGAGGTTTGTCCTAATCTGTATTTCAACTAACAATCCATCATATTCCTTATTTTTATCACTATAATATTTGTAGACTAAATGAAAGCTTCTATATCCGTCTTGTTTTGGATTTTGTATATAATCTTTCTTATTAGCTAATTTATGCTTTAAACCCCTACTTTTTTCATATATTTTAACAAGTTTATTAACTTTTAAAATACTTGGTAAAACAGATCTACACCCTCCGACATCTTGCATTCTTGACATTTTCATTTTACTCGTCTGGTCGCGTTTGAGTTTATTTAGTATTGATGAGGCACGTTTAAGACGACGAGTAACCAGTGCTGATGTATCAACTTGTTTGGAAATACGCTTTAACCTTACAGCAAAAGTATGCAGCGGAAAACTATGGGATGAGCGCCAATTGGTCAAAATATCAATAGCGTTACTTATATCACTAGGCGATTTACCTGGAGAAATTAGCACATCTCCAGCTTTATTCACTTGATTTTTTGAGTAACTTAATCTAGTCCATTCCATAGTATTTACTTAAGATTTTTTTATTATACTTTCTGTCATATTGTCAAAATCTTTTAGTAAACCATGCCCCAAATTCTAAAAATTATCCAGCTCTCTTTTTTCAATTGCCTATTCATCGCAGTAAACAACCTTACTCATATGATCTTAAAACTTTTTGAGCGTACGAGTCGTATACTATTGTAGTCTTCTGGATCTACAAATTTAAACTGCCAAATGTAATATGTATCTTCAATATCATTTTTTTCAAAGAAAAGAAGGTAGACCTTTTTTGCCGTATGCTCCTGCCATTGCCTAAAAGGATAGTAAAGTTGCCTAATTATTGTGTTGGCGGTTCCTGAACTCTTGGCCTCGATTAGAACTACTTGATTTTTCCCTTCATACCCAGCATCAACTTCAGTTTGTACGCTGTGCGCCTCCAGTAACTGACTCCCAACTTTAAAAGAAAATTGAGGCGTAAACTTTCTTCCGCGAATAGTAAGAACAAGAGTGGGATCTTTCATAAATGTCCTTATTAGACTAGCAGCATAGGCAAAGTCCAGGTGTTGCATTTCAGAATTACCTATCTTTGAAGTATCTAATTGAAAATCAAGTTTAGAATTATATATCTTTGGTTTCGTCGATATTAGTGGAACATCAACATATCCCTCCCCTTTAATAATATAGTATTGTCCGTTTGACTTAGGGAGAAGAAATAGCCCTAGATCTTTAAATATTTGAGGACGGCCTTCTCTAGAATCTTGTTTACAAAGTACACGAACTTCTTTTTCGCCTGTAGTCTTGAATCTTTGGCATGATCTTTTGATCTGCTCTGCAGTAAATGAATACTCCTCGCGGCAAGCCGCGAGGTATCTTTGACAAATTTGTCTTTGATACTCGCCGCAAGCGGCGGGGAATTAGACCCTAATTGAGATTAAAATTGTGTTCCGCAATCCCACAGTCTCTAAAAATCTTAGCCCAAGAGGCGCTGTTTGCCATAAAATTATTTCATTTTAGATAACTCCTTGAATCTTTTGATTGACAACTCGAGATATTTTTTTTCCAGATCAATCCCAATAAACTTTCTCCCATAATAGCTGGCCGCTAAGCCTGTGGTTGAACTTCCTGTAAACGGATCAAGAACTATGTCGCCTTTATTGGTACTGGCTAACACGATTCTTTTAAGAAGTTCTATGGGCTTCTGAGTGGGGTGTTTCCCAAACGTTTTCTCCCATTTCTTGGGTGGAGAAATGACCCAAACTGAACGCATTTGCAAATTTGGTTTCTTTAAAAAATCCTCACCCCAGTCGCTGTTCTTCATCACAGCATAGTTAAAAATATGTTTCCCATTTATATCTTTTCTTGCCCAAAGAAGAGTCTCATGACTTGCTGTAAAGTATCGACAGCTCAAATTTGGAGAGGCGTTTGGTTTATACCAAGAAATGTCGTTTAAAATTTTGTAATTTAGTAACTGCAAAGCATATCCACACTGGTAGATAGAATGATACGTTCCACTAATCCAAATAGTTCCGTTCGGTTTCAATACTCTGCGACATGCATCAATCCAGTTAACGTGAAATTTAAAGTCCATTTCCGGTCCTTTGCTTACATCCCATTCCCCTTTATTCACACTAACACGTTTCCCTGCGTGTACAGAAAAACCACCATTTGAGAGCAGATAAGGAGGATCGGCAAAAATCATATCAACAGAGTTTTCCGACAACTCTTCCAAAATCTTCAAACTATCGGCATGATACAGAACAAAATCATCAGCCTTAAAAAATGGCTTCTCTTTAATTGTACTCAGAATTTTTTTCCCCATATTTTTATTTACTCCGACAATCCCGTACCGTAAAGTCGCCCCAGTTAAATAACACTTCTCGATTTAACGGGGTAAACCTTTTACTTTTTCCAATCCTTAATCAACACCCCGCCACGGACGCGTTTGACGGTCACTTTCTGCTTTTCCTTCCAGCCTAAACCTCGCACCAACTCAATGGACAAGGTCAGCCCGATAGACTTCCCTCCGAGCTTGGTCAGTTTCCTGATATTTTTGTCTCCCATTGTTCGTTTTTTCATACTGCGTAACCTGTTACGTAATGAATTACATACCTCCCCTCTCTCCATCCTACCATCAATAATCCCCATTATCAAACAAAAAAGATACCTGTTTTACGGGCAGGCTGCGAGTTACTTTTCTTCCAATTGGAGCGGCTGGATAGGAGAAAGAACAGCTTTCGGATTTAACGAGGTTTACCCCGTGAAATTGCGAAGCACCGATACAATCGGATTTAACGGGGACGGTCATAACGAACCATCAGGATGGCAGAAGCAAGGATATAACCGTTCATCGCTTTTTCTAATTCATCTTTTCCGGCCGTCGCGGGAAGATCAAGACGCGTATCGAGCGCGTAGAGCTTGAAAAAGTAGCGATGCTCGCGATCCGGCGGACAGGCTCCGATAAACCCCGTTGTCCCACGGCCATTCTTGCCTTCGATAGCTCCACTCGGTACGCTATTCTCTTCGATTCCTACTGTTGCTGGTTCGATATTCCACATTGTCCAATGAACAAAAAGTCCCTCTGGATGGCGATCTCTCGGCACGTCAGGATCGTCCATGATAAGCGCCAGACTCTTGGCTTCAGCCGGTACATCCGCGAATGCAAGAGGCGGATTGACACCTACACCGTCGCAGGTATACGTGGCTGGGAGCAAACCGTTTTCTTCAAAGGCGGGACTGGTGATACGCATAATGGTAGAGATTGAAAAAATTGTTTACCATTTCCTGATCAGCTATTTGAGAGGAGATGGAGAAATATCTCCAGGCTGCTGACCGGGGTACGTCGGCAAAAGCAGCTGAGCCTTCGCTATATCGCAATTTTTCCCAGCGGTATGTTCGTTCCAGATCGGACTGCTCCCATTATAGACGGGAGCTCCTGCGGTACCGGTTTGGGAAGCCAGCGCGAAAGTCGCACAGAGTTCGAATTCTCCCACCCGTGCCGCTCCCTCCGTCTGCGACGGGGTGACGACGCGGTAGCTGTAGGCGGCCTTGGTTTCCGGATCCTGCATAAAGCTGCTGCAATAGCTGAACTGGCTCGCTTGCCTGAGATCAGCGAGGGATGGAGGCAGCTGTCCGAAAGTCCGAGCGTAGTTCTCGATGCAATTGGAGAGCGAGCTCAAGTGTTCGACCCGCGTGCGGTCGAACGCCCGGTTGCGTTCGGTCGTCGGCGATCCGCCGGCGATGAATCCTAAGACAACAGCCACAGCGACCAGCGCGATCACTCCGCGTCCGAAGAACTGAAAAACCCTCCGCGGGATATCCAGATGATATTGGATCTTGCGGCGCTCCAAATAGTAAAAACCGAAAATGATTCCGGCGATGACCAGAATAGTCAGCGCCTTCAAGAAGAAACGGGCTGTAATCTCGCCCTGCAGAAGCGTGAAGACCACCGCGATGAGATCGCCGACAACGGTCACCGCAGCGATGAGCAAAACCAGATACGTGAGCCATTTGGAAAGGCGCGATTCGGTCCGGCCTTCATCTTCCCGAAACTTGCGAAACCATATCCGCAAAGCAAAATAATACAAAGGAAACCCGATCACGAGCGCGGCGATAGAATAATGGATGGTACTCGTAATGGAAGCTTCCGTGTACCAGCTCATCGCATCGAGCGCATCGGGAAAATATTTGTTGATGACCTGAAAAAAGAGCGTCCCGAGAGCGGTCGCAACTATCCCGAGCAAAATGAATGAGAAAAAGTTGATGACGATATCCACCGTCGAGGATTTCCGGGAAAGCGCCGGCCGATTGCCCTCGCTCGGTACTGGCACTCCGTATGCGACGAGACCGACCCGATAGGCGGCATCGGACTCTTCTTCCGACCAGCCGACAGCAAGCAACTCTTCGCGCACTTCGGCCTTGGAAACACCGGCGCGAATGCGGCCTGCCACATATTCCGAGAGATTATTCATATCCATATGTATGACTTAATAATTTACAGGTTCATTATACCACTTTCTCTTCACGGAGTTTCCGAGCCTCTTCTCTTTTGCACACTATACATCGCGTTCGCGTATTAGTGTGTGCAAGCAAATAGGTGCCAACAACGTCACAACAAAACCGTAGGGAAATTGCTACGCGCATTATAACAATTTCTCTTCATTAAGTTTCCGGATTTTTTCTTGCACGCCGCGGTTGTATCCTCCGAGGGAACCGTCACTTTTTATCACTCTGTGGCAGGGAATGGCCGGGTCGAAATTTTTCTTGAGAAGAGAACCGACGGCACGGAACGCTTTTGGGCTACCAGCACGTTTGGCTACAACAGCGTACGACATCGTTTTCCCCCGCGGGATCTTTTTTACGACCGCCAATACTTTCTTAGCAAACCCAGCACCTTTTCGAATTCGTAAAGAGTTAAGACTTGCGGCTCGAAGATATGGATCATACCTTGCGCACGAACACGTGGCTTTAGAAAGGTGCTGGGTAAACGAACGCATATTTTCTATTGCAAATTCAATTTCCAACAGACTTCTTCTGATGGCCGACATTCTTGATACCCATGTTTTTCACTTTTCCTTCAAGACGATGGGCCTCATGCATCACTTTGACATCCTTTATGTGCGCCAACAGCCGAGAGTCCTGCTTGCCTCGCTTGGCATCGCTTTTTTCCTCTTTTTTTGCCGGAAGTCTCATAGGCGTGCGCATTAAAAATAATGATACCTCTTTTCTTCCATCTTACCACTAGCGGCGCCCTTTTTCCAGTCGGCGAAACCAGTGTATTGCGTATGGACAAAAGGGCTTTTCTCCGTTACAATAGCCATATTTGTAAAGGGCCGTTAGCTCAGTTGGTAGAGCACCGCATTTGCAATGCGGGGGTCGCCGGTTCGAATCCGGCACGGTCCACCATAATCCTTTTCCTTGAATCTTTTTCACATTTGTGATAGCATTGGGAATGCTATTTTACAAAAAAGTGGATATCCAAAGGGTGATTAGCTCAGTTGGTTAGAGCGCTACACTGATAATGTAGAGGTCCCAAGTTCGAATCTTGGATCACCCACCGGTTTAACTTACAACTCGCAACTAACAACTTAAACAGAGAACGGGTGATTGCTTTTTCTGATTTATTGTTGTAGGTTGAAGGTTGTCAGTTATTAGTTAAAGAATACAGCGGGGTAGAGCAGGGTTGGTAAGTCAGCTTGTTTGGCTCATAATGAGGAGAAGGAAGTCTAAATAAAGCAAGAGTCATATACAGCGGGGTAGAGCAGTCTGGCAGCTCGTCTGGCTCATAACCAGAAGGTCGGTGGTTCGAATCCACCCCCCGCAACACACAACGGCTCACAACCAACAGTAGGCAACAGTGACAGAGTTGTACATTGTTCGTTGTGAGTTATTTGTTTAAAGTTGCCAGGGTAGCTCAGTTGGTTAGAGCACGGGACTCATAAGCCCGGGGTCGCGAGTTCGAATCTCGCCCCTGGTACCACGAAGAGCAGCTACGCCGCCTCGTGGCGCAGCTGGGATGAGTGAGCCCCGCGATGAACGTAGTGAATTTTGCGGGGCAAGAAAATGATATTGGACCGGTAGCTCAGCTGGTTAGAGCGCTTCCCTGTCACGGAAGAGGTCGCGGGTTCGAATCCCGTCCGGTCCGCCACAGTTAAAAAGCAGAATCATTAGGTTCTGTTTTTTATTTTTCCTAAACACTATTTGCAGTCAAAACAAAACATCGTTACAATAAATCCAGCACCTTCACCACAGGGTATTAACCCCCATGGGAAGGATTTTATGTTTCCATTCATCCCCGTGGCAAGACCACAGGGTATTCTGGAAGGTGCTGGATAAATGACATTGAACAAAAAACAATTCTCTCTGCTCACATTTATGCATCCGACTGCCATCCTCTACGCCTTGAGTCTCATCCCCGGAATCGGAAACAAGACACTGCGTGATTTGATTGTCCATTTTGGTAGTGCTGAGGCCATATGGGAAGCCGATGAAAAATCCCTGCTGGCTATTGATGGCCTCGGTCCTATCACCGTTGCCGCCATTATTGCTGGAAGAAAATCTCTCCAGCCGGATGAAGAATGGAAACGCGTCGAGAACCAAGGAATACACACCCTGGCTTTCACGGATGAAAAATACCCGCGCCTCTTGAAAGAAATCCCCGATGCGCCGATGATTCTTTTTACGCGCGGTAACTATGACTGGGCAGATAAGCCCCTCATCGCCATCGTCGGTACACGGAAATTTACCAGCTACGGCGAGCAAGTAGCAGAGCGTCTGGCGACTGATCTGGCGCGCGCCGGATATGTGGTGGTTTCCGGTCTGGCCTTCGGCATCGATTCTATCGCCCACAAAGCTGCTCTCGAAGCCGGTTGTGAAACCCTGGCAATTCTCGGTGGCGGCATTGATGAGGCTTCCGTCTCTCCTCAATCACATCTGCCTCTGGCTCGGGCCGTAGTGAACTCCGGAGCGCTCATTTCCGAATACGCTCCTGGCACCAAACCCAGTGAAGGCACATTTCCGGCACGCGACCGCATCATCGCCGGGATGACTCTCGGCACGATCATCATCGAAGCCCCGGAAAAAAGCGGGGCGCTCATCACCGCCCGTCTGGCGCTCGATTACAATCGGGAAGTTTTTGCTGTTCCGGGATCCATCTTCTCTCCGGTGTCGCTCGGCACCCATCGCCTCATCAAAGCTGGCGCCAAAATCGTCACATCGGTACAAGACATTCTCGAAGAACTGCCTCAAACGGATACCTCGCAAAATGCCACGGGAGAGACGACCCCGCTTGAAGCACAGAACCTCTCCGCAGAAGAAGAAAAAATCTTCAAACTACTCTCGCACGAACCCCTCCACGTTGACAAGATTATTAAAGAGGCTAGACTGGAAACATCGTCTGCAAATTCCATCCTCACTCTGCTCGAAATAAAAGGGCTGATCAAAAACGTCGGCGGCATGCACTACATCAAATTGAATTAGGAATCATGAATCAGGAATCAAGAATCCTTCCCGGCACATTTTTCATAACCTAATTCATAATTCGTGATTCCTTATTCATCTCCAATATGAAGTTACTTATAGTAGAGTCTCCCTCCAAAGCCAAGACCATCGAAAAATATCTCGACCATGAATACCGTGTGGTCGCCTCCATCGGACACATCCGCGACCTGCCGAAATCCAACAAAGACGCTATCGATATCGAGGGAGGCTTCATCCCCCGCTACGTCATTTCCCCCGGCAAGGAATCGGTCGTCGGCGAAATCAAAGCCCTCGCCAAGAAAAGCGATACTATTCTTCTCGCGACCGACCCCGATCGCGAAGGCGAAGCGATCGCGTGGCATGTCGCCGTTACTTGCGGCATCCAAGACCCCAAGCGCGTTCTTTTCTACGAAATTACCGAAAAAGCCGTGAAGGAAGCCGTCGCTCATCCGCGCAAACTCGATACGAACCTGCGCAAAGCCCAAGAAGCCCGCCGCGTCCTCGACCGCCTCGTCGGCTATGATCTCTCCGGACTTATCTGGAAAAAAGTCCGCTATGGCCTCTCGGCTGGACGCGTCCAATCCCCCGCCTTGCACATCCTCGTAGAGCGGGAGAAAGAAATCCGCGCCTTCATTCCGAAAACATACCACGTCATCGTAGCCGAATGTCTCACCGAAAAGCGAGAAAAGATTGTCTTTACCTGTACCGAAGAGCCCGCCGAGAAAAAACGCGCCGAAGAAATTCTCATGATCGCGCGAAAAAAATCCTGGGAAATCATCGACGTCACTGCCACAGAAGCTGCCCGCCGTCCCTACGCCCCCTTCACCACATCTACTCTTCAGCAGGCTGGCAGTTCGCGACTGGGCATGTCTCCCTCTCGGACGATGCGCGCCGCGCAGAAACTGTATGAAAAAGGCCATATCACCTATATGCGTACCGATAGCATCTCGCTGTCCGAGACCGCTCTGCCGGAAATCATCGCAGCGGTAAAGAAAGAATTCGGCGAACAGTATCTCGCTGTCCGTCGCTACAAGACAAAAAGCAAGAATGCCCAAGAAGCCCACGAAGCCATCCGTCCGACCGATCCGTCCAAAAAGTCCGTCGGTCTTACTGATGATGAAAAAAAATTGTATACCCTGATCCGCATCCGCACGCTGGCCAGCCAAATGGCCGAAGCCAAAATTTTGCGTACCAAAATCCTTGCCAATACCGAGGGCAGAGCGCTCCCGGATTTCGGAGCCAATGGTTCTCACCTCCTCTTTGACGGCTGGCTCGCCCTCGATACTGCTGCTCGCAGTGATGATGTCGAAGTTCCAAAAGTGACTCCAGGTGCACCGTTGACGCTCAAAGATATTCAGGCTGAGGCCAAAGAGACCGAACCGCCCAAGCGCTATACGGAGGCCGGTCTCGTCAAAGAGCTCGAGAAACGCGGCATCGGACGGCCGTCGACCTATGCCGCAATCGTCAAAACCATCCAGGATCGCGGCTACGTCACAAAAGAAGGCAAAGCGCTTCAAGCGACCGACGTCGGCGTCGTCGTCGATGATTTCCTTTTCCAGCATTTCGAGCATATCGTGTCCGAAACATTCACGGCGGATATGGAAAACAAGCTCGATGAAATCGCCGCCGGCAAACGCGAATACGAAGAGACGCTCAAGGATTTCTACACGCCTTTTACCAAAGAGATAAAGAGCAAAGATAAAATAGAAAAAGTGACGAACATCGGCGATGCTCCAGCAGGCACCAAGTGTCCCAAGTGCGGAGCAAAAATGGTCATCAAACTCGCGCGGAACGGAAAATTCTTCAGCTGTTCGCGCTTTCCCGAATGCGATGGCGCACTCACGGACGAAGGCAAGGTCGTCCTCCCTCCCAAAGAAACCGGCGAAAGCTGTCCCCAGTGCCAGGATGGTAAATTGATCGAACGCGATGGCAAGTTCGGAAAATTCATCGCCTGCTCCAACTTTCCGAAATGCAAATTCATTAAAAAATCAGCAGACAACGATCAACAGTCAACGGGAGTCAAGTGCCCAGTATGCAAAAAAGGAGAAATGACTGAACGACGCGGCCGCTTCGGCATCTTCTACAGCTGTTCCCATTATCCCGACTGCAAAAACGCCATCAAAGCCAAACCAACCGGTGAAATCTGCAAACTCTGCGGCGCGCTCATGATGGAAGGGACAAAAACGATTCCGAACCGCTGCAGCAAAAAGGAATGCCCGAATCATCGGCCAGATAAACTGGAGAAGAAGTGAAATTTTATGCTAAAAAACAACGCGCTCCATCGCAAGACGCTTCAATAGCATGTCTTTTACGGCATGGGCATCACCCCCACCTCCACCGCTCTCGTCGTATTCCCGGAGACGCCAGCCGACCTGATTTTAGCAACTTTGCTGCGCCAAGCAGCGTCATCACAATCAGTCAGCTTGGTATTACCGCTATCATAGAAAGAGATGGTGTAGGTGCCGGAATTGAGAGTATCGGAAATTTCGCCGTTATCACAGGTACCGAGGGCGGAAAGCGAAGAGGTTTCGAAACCGCCTTTGTATATCTTCTGAAGCATAATTTCGACTCCGGAATCGGCCACTTGGAAAGAACGGCTGGATTTTTCTGTCGAGAGAGAGGCTCGTTTCTCCGTCACGGAAACCGTGGCGATGGAGAGAGCGGAAACGAGCATAAAGGCGAGGACGATGAGAGAAAAGATGAGAACGGAGCCCTTGCGATGGGAAAGCGATTTGATTTTTACAAACATAGCATTCTTGCTAATATAATAGCCTTAAGGAAAGTATACCATAAAACAAAAAAGGCGCTAACTCACCCGTTACAAATCTAGAAGAACAGAAAACCTTCCTTATTTCTGCAGAGCCATATTAGTCTAAGAAGATGAGAGCAATCATAGCGAGCACTCCCAAGAGGACTGCCGCCAGTTGGTAGAAGAAATGTTTCATCTGCTTTGTTTTGTGGAGTTCGGGAATAAGATCAGTCAGGGCAATATAAATAAAACCTCCTGCGGCGAGAGGAAGAAAATAACCTACCAAGTGTTTTGAGAGTTCACCGAACGCAAAGAAGGCCGCAGCTCCGACAAACGCTGTAAGAGCGGACAGAAAATTGAGCACCAGAGCCCGCTTTCGCGTATAACCGGAATGCAGAAGTATGGCAAAATCCCCCACCTCCTGGGGTATCTCATGGAGAATGACTGCTACGGTGGTGGCGATACCAACGGGGATGTTTACCATGAAGCTCGCCGCGATGATGATGCCGTCCAAAAAATTATGTACGCCGTCTGAGAAAAGTACCAGCTTCCCTATGGGATGAATGTGGCCTTCCTTGGCGTCTTCGCCATGATGATGCCAATGAAGAAACTTTTCCAAAATAAAAAACAAGAGGATACCCAGAATGATGAGGACGCTGGTGGCGGTAGCGTTCGAAGACTTGTCAAGAGCCTCTGGTATGAGGTGGATAAACGCATCACCGAGAAGCGCTCCTACCGCAAGACTGATAAAGAGAAAGATATATTTTCGCAAGATATCTTCTCGAGAGGGCAGAACAAATACTCCGAGTAAAGAAATAACGCTCACCACGAGTATGCCAATAAAAGTATACAAATACACTGTCACCATAGTATTTTTCAGTTACACATTTTACACAGGCCGAAGAATTCCAGCGAATGGCGCAAGGTCAAAAAGTTTTTCACTGCGGCGGCTCTCTTTGCTTCCTCCTTAAGTTTTTTTTCATCTAACATTATGTTCTCTACTTTCTCGCACTTGAGACAAACCAGGTGATGATGATGCTCGCGCGCCGCCAGTTCATAATACTGCTTCCGATCTCCCAGTCGGACGGTTCCAATAATGCCTATTTTCTGTAACCGCTCCAGTTCTCGATACACCGTTGTTTTGTTCACCGCCCTATGTACTTCGCACAGTTCACGCAAAATATCCCGCGCAGAGAGGGGAGTCTCATGCAGAAAAAATATCCCTATCAAAGCCTTGCGTGTCTTCGTAAGGCGCAGATGGTGAACTTTCAGTATCGTAAAGATTTCTTCTGAATGTTCCATATTTCCATCGTAACGCAACTGAGTTGCGTTTGTCAACCCCGTTAGAGAAAAGTCGCCGCAAGCCCCGTTAGAATATCTATTCTAACTGGGCAAGCGACTGAAGTCGCGCCGAAGACACAGCGTTCTCTAACGGGGTCAACCCACTTATTTATCTTACATTTTGAAAGTAAGAATATTTTTATGTTATCTGTTTTTTGTAACAGGGCTTGCTCTCTCCCCCATTTCACCTATACTATGAATGTACGATTTTTTCTTTCGCCTATGCCAGGTGGGACAACTTTGAACAAAGAAGTTAAAAAAAACCGTGGCATTTATGATAGCATAGAGTATGATGAATGCAGCTTATCAAACAGGCTGATTGTACAAAAAGTAATTCAAAGTAGTACCACCGGGTATGCCCACTCCGATTACCATAAGCGATATCTTCAGCGCCGCGGCGCGCCCCTTCTCAAGCGATGAGCAAAAACTCATTGCGGAGGCCTATCGTTTCGCAGCTGATGCCCACCGCGGCCAGAAAAGAAAATCCGGCCTCGACTATATTTCTCACTGCCTCCATGTGGGGAAAACGCTCTCTGAAATCGGTATGGACGCTAAGACGATCATCGCCTCCATCCTGCACGATGTGCCCGAAGACACGGAAATCACGCTCGCCGAAATAGAAAAAAAATTCGGAGGAGAAGTAACGTATCTCATCGACGGCATCACCAAGCTGGGCAAAATCAAATTGCGCGGTACCAAGGAAGAGTACTACCTCGAAAATCTCCGCAAGATGTTCCTCGCCATGGCGCAGGATATCCGGGTCGTGATCATCAAACTGGCCGACCGGCTGCACAATATGCGCACGCTGGAGTATCTCTCCCCGGAAAAACAGCTCCGCATCGCTCGGGAAACGATGGAAGTCTACGCACCCATCGCCAACCGCCTCGGTATCGGCGAAATCAAAGGCGAACTGGAGGACTGCTGCTTCAAATACCTCGAACCGGAACACTATGCGGAAACGAAAAAAATCGCGGAAACCTACCTGCGCGAGGGTGAAGAATATATGAACCGCATCGTGAAGCTTTTCCGCGGCGTCTTAGAAAAAGAAAAAATCAGGCTGATCGATATCACCGGCCGCACCAAATATCTCTATCGCCTTTACCAGAAATTGAAGCTACACGACATGGATGTCAGCCGCATCTACGATCTCATCGCTATTCGCATCGTCGTTCCGGAGATCGCCGACTGCTACGAGGCTCTCGGCATCATCCACCGCGAATACCGGCCGATGGTCGGACGCATCAAAGATTATATTTCGCTCCCCAAACCCAACGGCTACCAGTCGCTCCACACCACGGTTTTCGGGCCGGACGGCCGCATCCTCGAAATCCAGATCCGCACCCAGAAGATGCATGACGAATCCGAGTATGGCATCGCCGCTCACTGGATGTACACGGAAAAAGCGCGCCCCAGCTGGCGCAATCTTTTCTTCCGCAGAAAAGCCAGTCCCACCGCTCCGCCCAAAGAGCTCACCTGGGTCAGACAGCTGAAAGAGTGGCAGAAAGAGATCGGCCGGGACGACAAAGAATTCCTGGAGGGATTGAAGATAGAATTCTTCAAAAACCATATTTTCGCCTTCACTCCCAAAGGCGACATCATCGAGTTGCCCGAGGAAGCCACTCCGATTGATTTCGCCTATGCCATCCATAGCGAGGTCGGCAATCGCGCGGTCGGCGCCAAAGCCGATCGGAAGATGGTGCCGCTCGATTATCACATCCAGAATGGCCAGGTCATCGAGATCCTCACCGTCAAGGAAAAAAAGAAACCCAGCCGCGATTGGCTGAACTTCGTCAAAACCTCCACCGCCAAATCGCATATCCGCCACGAGCTTCGCCACAATGAATTCCAGTCAGAAAAATGATACGGGGGGTGATGATTGATAAGAGATAAGTGATGATTGATAAAAAGAATGCGGGGTCTGAAAATGCTTAACCAGGCATCTCTCATCAAACATCCTGCATCTTCTTAAAATGACGTATCATGCATCCTGCATCACTCATCTCTTATCCTCACCCCTACTCCTTCGTTGCGCGCATCACTTCCTCAAGCGAGGTCATCCCCTGCACGATTTTCGAAAAACCATCCTGCACCATCGTCGCCATCCCGCTCTTTTTGGCTTCGGTTTCGATCATCTCGGTCGAGGCTGACTGCGTCACCAGCTTGCGGATACCCTCGGTCATCGGCAGCACCTCGTAGATGCCGCTCCGGCCATGGTAGCCCTCCCCTCCGCACTGATCACAGCCAGCTGGCTTGTACATCGTGATTTCTTCCCAACTCTTCGCCTTCTCGACATATTTCTTGCTGGCTGGATCGTTTTTGAGGTATGTAAAAATATCATCGATAGTGTAGAATTTCGCGAGCGATTCGATTTCTTTCTTGTCAAGCTGATACGGCTTGCGGCACTCGACACACAGGCGCCGGATGAGGCGCTGGGCGATGATGACATTCACCGTCGAGGCGATGAGAAACGGCTCCGCACCCATATCGAGCATTCGCGGCAGCGTCGCGGACGCATTGTTGGTATGGAGCGTAGAAAGCACCAGATGCCCCGTCATCGCCGCGTGCATAGCGATCTCCAGGGTTTCTTGATCGCGAATTTCACCCACCATGATGATATCCGGATCCTGGCGCAAGAGCGAACGGAGCGCCGCGGCAAACGTCATGCCGACTTTCGGGTTGATCTGCGTCTGGTTCACGCGTGGCATCCGATATTCCACCGGATCCTCGACGGTCGAGATGTTCACCTCCGGCGTATTTAAGATATCCATCACGGTGTAGAGCGTCGTCGTTTTCCCGGAGCCCGTCGGACCGGTGACGAGTATCATCCCATTCGGCTTGCTGATTTCCCGGTGCACCGCTTCCAGAGCCTGGCCATTCAGCCCCATTTTCTCGAGCGTCAATCCTTTGGAAGTCTCATCCAAAAGACGCATCACGATTTTTTCGCCATCGAACACCGGCAGCATGCTGACGCGGAAAGAAATCTTATATTCGTCATTCTGGATCTTGAACCGTCCGTCCTGCGGCAAACGATGCTCATCGAGCTTCAAATTGGAGAGCACCTTGATGCGCGCCACGATACCTGCCGCTACGTCTTTGGGCAGGGTCATCGCATCGTGCAAGACGCCATCGATGCGGTAGCGGACATGCACTTCTTTTTCTTCCGGCTCGATGTGGATATCGCTCGCCGACTCGAGAATGGCATGCTTCAAAAGCGTATCCACGATCCGGATGATCGGCAGGCCCGCGGCCACCTGTTCCAGATTTTCTTCATCCCGGCTTTCGCCGTCCGGCTTGATCTCCCCGGTCAAGATATCGCCGAATTCTGCCTTAAGGCTTTTCTCATATTGGCGCAGCGCCGCCTGGATGCTCTCCCGGGTCGTGAGGCACGGCACGATTTTCAAACCGGTTTTTTTCTTGATGAAATCGATCGTCTGGAGATCCTCGGGATTGAGCATGGCCACCTTCAGATTGGCTCCTGTTTTTTCGAAAGAAACGATGTTGTATTTTTTGGCGATAAGTTCCGGAACAACCTGCAGTATTTCGATCGGAATGGTTTCCTTGGAAAGGTCGACAAACGGGATACCAAGAATATAGGCATACACTTTCTGTAGCTCTGCCTCTTGGATGAGTTTTTTCTCCAACAGCAGCGCCCCCAGGTTCTTATTATCTTTCTTGGCTTCTGCCGCTGCCTCTTCCACCTTTTCTTTGGGAATGAGATTGGAATCAAGCAAAAAGCTTTTGAGCTGATCGAGTTCGATACGCATACACGGTGCGGACTCACACGGACTGAACACGGACGTATACAGAAATTTTCAGTCTGCTTAATCCAAGTTTTATTTTGTATTCATTATAACACAAAAAAGAGGCACAAAGCCTCTTTTTCCTCAATTCGATTCTACCCCTGCACTGAAAAGCTTCCACTTTTCTCAACAGCCTCTAAACAATCTATGATACTACAATTGTTCTTCCTCACTCCCAAGAGAGTTCGCTTTTAGTGCGGGGTTCCGCTCGCGCTTACGCGCTGCTTCACATCATTCCTCCCATACCGGCCATCGGATTGCCGGCGCCAGCAGATTCTTCCTTTTCCTCCTCCGCTACCGCCGCCTCCGTCGTGAGAAGCAATGCCGCGACCGACACGGCGTTCTCCAGCGCTGTGCGCGTTACCTTGAGCGGATCGATGATGCCGGCTTTAAGCATATCAGGCTCAAATTTATTTTCCTTTGCATTATATCCATAATTTAGAAGCTTGCTCTCCCTCACTTTGTTCAAAACCACGGCAGCATCCTGTTCGCCAGAATTGGCGACAATTTGGCAAAGCGGTTCCCTGAGCGCCGTCAGAACTATCTTAAATCCAGCCATAAACTCATTATCCTCACCTTGAGAATGCATCTGCGAGGATGTTT
>Ga0209343_10001179_pt1 | contig 35776 bp, 46 predicted proteins | sample RifCSPlowO2_02_FD_184026 | JGI IMG/M metagenome (GOLD analysis project Ga0209343, IMG submission 184026) | Groundwater microbial communities from Rifle, Colorado - Rifle CSP2_plank lowO2_0.2 (SPAdes) (version 2) | ecosystem: Environmental > Aquatic > Deep subsurface > Groundwater | place...
ACTTGAAAATAAGCCCAAGGTAGTTATTCTCTTTGATGTTGGCGGTAGTACTGATAAATTTAGACCAATTATTGAAAATTTATTCTCTGCAGCTAAAGATTATTTAGATGACATAGAGGTTTATTATTTTCATAACGCAATATATGGACAAGTTTGGCCTCAGTCTGATGGAAATTATGGTATAAGGTTTATCCCGCTTTCGGAGCTTTTAAAAAAAGATTCAGACACAAAATTTGTTATTGTTGGAGATGCGCAGATGGGCGGAAATGATCTTGAGAATGGCGGATTACACGATTCTTATACAGATTTAAAACCTGGTGAAGCTAGAATCGGCAATTATTATAGATATACAGGTTTGGAAAATTTCGCTGAAATTGTTAATATTTTTCCATCAACAGTTTGGTTAAATCCAATTTTAAAAAAGACTTGGGGAAAAAAGGGGGTTGATACATCGGAAACAATTGCTGATACTTCGAAAGTAGTCCCTATGTTTGACTTAAGTTTAGTTGGAATTGAGGCTGCTGTTAAGAAATTGACGGAAGATAATTAGTAATTGACAAATAATACACATTAGTGTATATTATCTATTAATGAGATTATTAGCATTAAAGCAACATATAAATACAGCTATTTTTACCAATACCGACCTAGCAAAGCTCTTTCCGGAAGAGTCGGGGAATCAAATTAACACGCAAGTATACAGAATGATAAAGAGAGGGGATTTGATTGGTATAAAGCGCGGAATCTATTTGTTTCCGGAGGTTGATATTGATGAATTTGTAATTGCCAATAGAATCTATACTCCATCTTATGTAAGCCTAGAATCCGCCCTTAATATATATGGAATTATTCCCGACTACGCATCAAACATAACTAGTATAACTACAACAACTACCAAGAATATAAAAACCCAAAAGCACACGTTTTTATATAGCAAAATAAGCAGACTTTTGTATTTTGGGTTTGAAAACGTAATAGATTCAAATAGCGGATTATATTATCAGCTTGCTCTTCCGGAAAAGGCGTTGTTGGATTATATTTATATTCGTAAGATAAAGAGCTTATCCGAGAATCGTGTTGATACCTCTGGACTTAACAAGCAAGTTTTCGCAAATTTTGCAGTGCATTTTCCTAAGTGGGTTAGTAAGGTTGTAACTAGTGAATAATCTTATTTCAAATTTTGATCAAATATTAGACTTTGCCGGTAATTTAAATGTCCCAGTGTCTAGAAAGCGAGGTGTAATTAGGGAGTATTTACATTCAAAATTTATTTCAATGCTTTATTCATTACCTAAATCTGAAAAACTATCATTTGTCGGCGGTACAAGCCTTAGGTTGTTAAGAGATTTAAATAGATTTTCAGAGGATTTAGACTTTGATAATTTAGGTTTAACGGACTTTGAAATCGCCGAATTAGTACAAGAAATTGTAAAAAGATTTGTATCAGAAGGAATTGACCTTGAGTTAACGGTTCACAATAAAGAAGGTAAGACATATTTTGATCTAAAATTTCCTAATTTACTCATTGATTTAAAAATCTCAACAAACCCAAGAGAAAAGCTTATGATTAAGTTCGACTATTCAAGCAACTGGAAAGCACAAAAAACCGAGCTAATTTTGTTTAGTAAATATGGATTTATTCAGAATGTTGTGACAAATTCTTTAGGACAGTTCCTTGTTCAAAAATTAGTTGCTTATTCGGGTAGAAATATTACTCAACCAAGAGATATTTATGATATTGTATGGCTTTACTCAAAAGGAGCAAAATTAGATTTGGAATTTGCTACATCAAATAATTATCCGAATTTAGCAAATGATGCTTTGAAGAGATTTAAATTGGAGGGCGTTTCTGATGGATTTAAAAATAAATTCCGGCCGTTTTTGTTTAATCCGGACGATGTAAGTAGTTTGGATTTGTTTGGCGAGGTCTTGGCTAAATTGAACAATTAAATTCTGTATTGCACTCGAACCTATAATATGATATAAATCAATCACAAATCTAAAGGAGAAACGAAATGGGAAAAGCACTGAGGATTTTACATGTAGATGATGATGACGATTGGTTGCGGCAAGTACAAGAAGTTTTGGAGCGCGCAAGACATGAAGTTTATTCATGTGTTTCCATGGCAGATGCCTATTTTGCTTACGATAGGCACGGTCCGTTTGATATTGTAATTTGTGATGGCAACGTTGATTCACCAGACAGTGGCGATGGTTTGGCGTGGGCACTACTTTTACATGGAAAAAGGCAGAAGGTTGTAACCCTTTTTGCATCTATCGACGGTATTGAAGGAATACCACACTTGAATAAGGGAGAGTATTCGCTCCAAGCTCTACTTGATCTTGTTAGGTAATTGTCTTTCAGCTAACCATCTGAAGGGAGAACAAAAACATGACATTCTTGAGGATTTTGTACGTCGATTCAGACATTAAAAGGCAAGAATTGGTAAAGGCTGCTATAAGAAAAGAACACCCCGAGCACGATGTTTTTGTATCCCCGTCACTGCCCTTGGCCAAGTCAAAACTTGATTATGAAGGTCCGTTCGATTTGGTTATCCTTGCCAGTAGTGTCGATGAGCCCAGAAGTGGCGATGGTTTGTTGTTTGCGCATTCTTTACATCTGTCTAATCAAAAAGTGGTTACGTTAACACCCGGTGACAAGGGAATTAAAGGAATTCCAAGAGTGAGTTTTAACTCTCCAACAATGCTTGAAGAGCTCGTTGCCCTATTAAAGTAATATTTGGTTTAATAGATTCTATCGCGCCCAGTGCTTAGATATAGAACAAGCATTGGGCGTTTTTTGTTAAACAAGGACTCTACTCATAATAGACATTACATTATTCACAACACATTAAATAAGTGTTGACAAATCCGCCTTAATTGTTAAAATCCTATTGTTAAGTCTGGTCGATTGGTAATCAGATTAAAGATCAAAGCAAAAAAAGCTCTCCAAAACGAGGGCTTTTTTGTTTCTATAACAATTCATTCCTGATATAATTGACAACCACAATTACATACAATATACTGTAATATATGTTTAACCCAATGCCTAAAAAAATAATAAAAGTTAGTGATTTCCAAAGAAAAACAAAGCCTACCTTTGACGCAATTTCTAAAAGTAATGAGGCAGTTTTAGTTATGAATAGAAGCGAGCAAGTGGGGGTATTCTTGAATCCACGTCTTTATGACAGGCTTGTTGGACTTTTTGAAGACCATATTGACTCTAGAGATTTGGCTGAAGCGGTTCACAACTCAAGTGATATCTTCTATACGTTAAAAGAAGTTGCCAAAGAATTAAAATGATTGCGTATCGCGTCTTCTTAGAAGAAAGAGCATTTAAATCATTAAAGCAAATTCCCAATCCATTTAAAGAAAATATTCTCAAAACACTTAGACGACTAGAGACATCTGGTATCGACACAAGAAATATTAAAAAGCTTAAGGGCTATAAAGATGGTTATAGATTGCGTGTGGATAATTATAGAGTACTTTTTGTTAAAAATGATGAAACTAAAACTATAAAGGTGTATGCAATTGGGCATAGAAGGGATGTTTACAAAGGTTAACGTATGTCGAGTTCCACTCTATCAATTGGAATCGTTGGACTTCCAAATGTTGGAAAATCAACTTTATTTAACGCCTTATTAAAAAGGCAGGCTGCGTTGGCTGCAAATTATCCTTTTGCTACTATTGAGCCAAATGTTGGCATAGTTGATGTAGTTGATTACCGCTTAAATCGCCTTGCCGAAATTGTCAAACCCAAACAAATTATTCCGGCTGTAGTTAAGTTTTATGATATAGCCGGATTGGTAAAAGGCGCATCTGAGGGAGAGGGTTTGGGAAATCAATTTTTATCTCATATCAGAGAAGTTGACGCAATAGTTCATTTGGTGCGCTTTTTTGATGATGAAAATGTTATAAGGGCGGGTTCTGTTAGCCCGAAAGATGATATTGAGATTATTAATACCGAGCTTATTTTGGCCGATTTAGCGGTGGTGGAAAAAAGAACCAAACGTAGCGAAAGGGATTTAAAAGCGCGATCTTTTGTTGAAACTTCTGCCATTGAGAAACTTTATAGAACTTTGTCTGCCGGAAAATTAGCCATCAATGCAGGTTTGAATGAAGAAGAACTAGTTACAGTTAAGGATTTAAATTTATTAACCCTCAAGTCCATATTATATGTTTACAATATTTCGGAAAAAAACATCAGCCTGCCCATGCAGGAAGGTTTGCCGGAAGGTCTATATTTATGTGCAAGTTTAGAATTTGAAATAACCCAAATTCCAAAAGAAGATACAGTTGAGTTTATGGAAGCTTATGGAATGAAAGTAAGTGGTTTGGACAAACTAATAAATAAAGGTTACGAAACTTTAGGCCTTCAAACTTTTTTAACGGCGGGCCCAAAAGAAGTTCGAGCTTGGACTGTTAAAAAGGGCTCAAAAGCTCCGGAGGCAGCAGGTGTAATTCATACCGATTTTGAGAGGGGTTTCATTTCCGCCGAAGTTGTTTCTTTTAAAGATTATGCGGAGAATGACGGAATTAAAAAGTGTAAAGAAAAAGGTTTAGTTAGAATGGAAGGCAAGGAGTATATAATGCGAGATGGAGACGTGGTAGAGTTCAATTTTAGTGTCTAGTGTGAGTAGAATTTTGGTAGTAGACGAACCCCGATTTGGTTTGTATAATCCCAAGCGTATGAAAAAATATGAGTTAATGACAATTACAAAGGTGAACGCGGGTGAGGATAAGGCTCAGGAGCTGTCAAATTGGGTAAAAGACCTAATTTCCGCCGGAAAGGGAAAGGTTCTAAACAGCAGTTTTATGGGAAAAAGGAAGTTTGCCTATAAGGTTGAAAAGGATATAGATGGGTTTTATGAGGTTTTTGAGTTTGAAATGGAGCCAAAGAACATGGTTAATTTTAAGAATAAGCTTGATTTATCAGAAAGCCTTACAAGGTATCTGGTAACAGTTGCTTAATTTGTATATAGTTTGGAGGTATAAATGGCAAGAAGTGTAAACAAAGTTATTCTAATAGGTAATTTAACAAGAGATCCCGAGTTAAGGTATACTCCGCAAGGTCACGCGGTATGCAGTTTTGGGGTTGCAACAAACAGAGAATGGAAAACCGACGGCGAGAGCAAGGAATCAACAGAATTTCATAATATAGTTTCTTGGAATAAGTTAGCCGAACTATGCTCACAGCTTTTGTCAAAAGGCACTAAAGTTTACGTTGAGGGAAGACTTCAAACTCGTGATTGGGAAGACGACAAAGGTACAAAAAAGTATAGAACCGAAATCATAATTGAGGAAATGGTAGTTCTATCAAGTAGAAGAGATGGGCCGTCCGGAGCCGTAAGTACCGGAAATACCGGAACTGTAAAAGAAAAAGAAAATGAAACTTCGAGTAATGTGAGTGAAGAAGTTCCTGCTGAGGATATTCCGTTTTAGTCGTTTAAGTTTTAAGAAATAAGTATGAACAGAGATAAAAGAATAATAATTCAACCAAAATGCTCGTTTTGTACCAGCAAGAGCATGCCAAATTATAAAGACGCCTTAGTGATGAAGAGGTTTGTATCAGATAAGGGGAAGATAATTTCTGCCTCAAGAACCGGTGTTTGTAGTAAACATCAAAGAGTCTTATCCAGAAGTATTAAGCAGGCCAGAACAATGGCTCTTTTGCCATACACAGACAAACATACTCTTTAACAAAAAATTTGATATCATTTAGGCATGCCCATCTTGTGTTTATACGTAGGATTATCTGAAACATCTTTTCTTTTAGTAAATTCTGCGGAAGATGTGAAATATTATTCAGTTCCATACTCATATTCAAAAAATTCATCCAGTTCTGACTTTAATCAATTTTACAAAGATATAACAGGGAAGTTAAAGATTCCTATGGAAAACGTGGAACTTTTAGTAACCGGTTTTTTGGAGCCACCAAAATTTGATGCAAATATTAAGTTCAGCCTAAGTTTGTGTGAAATAATTGACCAAAATCACATTTTCGCAAATTATTTTAGTGTTATATACAAAGGTAATGTGTATTCCCAATTTGATTTAAACAACTTAAATTTAAATGAAAAAGTCGACCGTAATTCTGATCCGCAAAATATAAATTTATACTCAAATTTAAGTGAGTATTCGTTTATTAAACCGTCGGAGGGAGCTGAAACGGCTTTACTTGACTTACTTATTAGAAATCGTTCAATCGATATTTTAAAATCAGTTAATAATATTGTCATTTGTGGAGACAGGTTTAATTTAAATAGATTTTTATGGCCTCAAGACTATATATTGGCTTTTGATTTAATTAAGTCAACAGGTTTTTTTAATTTTAAAATTGACTATAAAAACTGTACTCCATTAATTCAACTGCTAAGAAAGTACTCTTTTGACACTTACCACTCTATTGAAGTAGATAGTTTTGTAAGCGGAAGTATTCTAAAAAGTCCCGGGAAAACTGAATGTTTATTAAATTATGAGACTGAAAAGCCTAAAATTATAGAGGTTGAAGAAGGGGGTATTTTTATTGTTCCAATAGATCAAAATGGCGATGTTAATGTTGTTGTAAAGAATGAATTCATGAATAGTTTTGAGTTTGAAGTTCCCGAAAGTGATATTGGTTTGGTGATTGATACAAGAGATAGTAATAAAACCTATAGTCCCGCGAGGATAAAAGATTGGGAAAATAGAGTTCTAGAAGGTTTAAGGAAGTTTTAATGTTAGTTAAAGTAATAAAAAAAGCTACTTTTATAAAAAATTTAAATATTGAGCGTACTTTACCAACAAACGGAACTGTTACTTCAAGAAAAGGAGATAAGGTTGAGCCTTTTACAAAGCTTGGAATGGCTAAATATTCGTACGGTCTCATGAGAATTGATTCAAGCTTAAGGCTTGCAAAGGGAAAAAATGAAGATAGTTATTTTTATGAAGGCGAGAAGGTCGGAAAGGTTAATGGGCAAAATGTTTACTCACCTTTTAACGGAAATCTATTTAAACAAGAAGATAAATACATTTTAAAACAGGAAGAAAGGGATTTTTGGCTCTTAGCCGGTGTTTGGGGCGAAGTTCAAAGCGTAGTTGAAAATAGATCCGTGTTAGTTAAAAGCCAGTGCATGGATTTAGCATTACTAGCATCCACCGATTTTTCATACTCAGGGGAATTTGTAGTTTTTCCCAATCCATCCGAATTATTAGAACTTCAATACATAGAAAAATTTGCCAGGGACGTATTTGGAAAAATTATTTATGCCGGAGATTATGCAAGCTATGAATTAATTTCACGAGCAATAGAACTTGGAGCATTGGGCGTATTGGCGGGCAGCGCAGACCGTAGAGGGTTTGTTTTAGCTAAAAAAAATAGCCTGTTTCTAGGTGTTTTTTCAGGTTTTGGATTTATTGCAACACCAAAACCGATTTATGATAGGTTAAAGGAAATTTCAAACAGATATGTTTTTGTACAATCCGGCCTGCCTGCGCAGTCAGGAGTGTTAAGAATCCCAGTTCCCGGAGATTTTATTTTGTCGGAATTAATAAAAGACGCGGGAAATTTTGTTGAACTTGAAAAGAATATGATTGTTTCGGTTTTACAGCCTCCATATTTTGGTTATTCCGGACAAGTTACCGAAATTCAAGGCGATGAGATTTACGTAAAAGTTTTTGGTAGAGAAGAAGAATCTATAATGGTTAAATACCCTAACTTAATTGTTTTAGATTTGTGATATCATACTTCGGTGAATAAATTCGCCAAATTCCAAATTTTCGTCACACTTCTACTTTTTACTGTAGGCGCTTTTTATGGCGGTTACTATTTTGGAAAACGAGGCTACCTTTTTGAACTTAAGAAAAATCCACCGGAAGTAAGGGTTATAAATCGATCTCCTTCAAATGATAAAGTTGATTTTTCGTTATTTTGGAAGGTTTGGGATTTACTTGGACAAAATTATCTTGAGAGGCCTTTAGACGGCAAAAAAATGTTATATGGCGCTATAAAGGGGATGGTTAATTCACTAGGCGATCCTTATACTTCATTTTTGGAACCCCCTGTAAATGTAATAGTTAATAACTCATTGAATGGAAGATATGAGGGTATTGGTGCCGAACTTGGAATGAAAGATAATCAAATAATTGTTGTAGCGCCTTTAGATGGTTCACCTGCCAAAGAAGCTGGAGTTAAATCCGGAGATAAAATTCTTGAGATTGCGGGAGAAAGCACTGTTGGAAAAACTTTAACTGACGCTGTTTCTAAAATTCGAGGAGAAGCGGGAACTTTTATTACTTTAACTTTGCAAAGAGGAGGGGATAAGCCCTTTAATGTGACAATAAAAAGAGGTCAAATCGTGACTAAAAGTGTTATTTGGGAAGATAAGGGAAATGGTATTGCGTATATGAGAATTAATACTTTTGGCGAAGAAACTAACAATGACTGGTCAAAGGTTGCCTCTGAAGTAAATGTAAAAATGAATGATTTAAACGCTGTTATTATTGATTTAAGAGGAAATCCGGGCGGGTATTTACAATCTGCAGTTTACATTGCCGGTGAATTTTATTCAGGAAAGCCCGTACTATTTGAAGAATCCGCGACAGGAGTACAGACACCTTTAAATGCTGATAGAACTGGCAGTTTTGTTAATTTACCGGTTGTAGTTTTGGTTGATGGTGGGAGTGCTTCGGCATCCGAAATTTTAACTGCGGCACTTAAAGCAAATGTAAACGCTACAATAGTTGGTACTAAAAGTTTTGGAAAGGGAACTATCCAAACTACAAAAGATTTTGAAGATGGTTCGGGAATTCATATAACTGTTGCAAAATGGCTAACACCCGAAAAGGTTTGGGTTCATAAAAAGGGAATTACTCCCGATGTTGTTGTTGAAAGAACTGAAGAAGAACTTAAAAAGGGTATTGATTCGCAATTAGATAAAGCAATTGAAGTTGCCAAAAAACTTTAGTTTGGGCATTAAAGTATAGATGTTTCTTTTAACATTTCGGAAATCTCACCATTTAAAATGCTCGGTATATTGTGAAAATTCTTATTTATTCTATGGTCTGTGATTCTATCTTGAGGGAAGTTGTAGGTTCGTATTTTTTCGCTTCTTTCGCCCGTTCCAACTTGGTTTGCGCGGATATCTGAAATACTTTTAACCTGTTGACTTTGCATTATCGCAAAAAGTCTTGATCTTAAAAGTTCCATAGCTTTTTCACGGTTTTTTCCTTGAGTTCTTTCTTGTTGGCATTCAACTACAAGGCCGGTTGAAATATGTGTTAGTCTGACTGCTGTTGAGACCTTGTTTACATTTTGCCCCCCATGCCCGCCCGATCTATAAAATTGCATTTGAATATCCTCAGGCTTTATTTCTACTTCCACTTTTGAAACTATTGGTAGTACAGCCACAGTTGCAGTTGACGTATGAATTCTTCCACCCGATTCTGTAACGGGTATTCTTTGTACTCTATGTACGCCCGATTCGTTTTTTAATAATTGATACATATTCTTGGCCTTGATCTCAAGAACTGCGGTTTTAATTCCACCTAGCTCTTCTTCGGAAAGGCTTAAAAGCTCAAATTTATAACCTTGGCTTTCGGCAAATCTTGTGTACATTCTAAAAAGATCGCCGGCAAATAAAGCTGCCTCCATACCGCCTGTACCGGCTCTGACTTCAAGGATTGCCCCCTCGTTACTTATTTGGCCGTCATTTTTATTTTTATCGTCTTTTACATAAGTTTTACCCTCCGACGCAGGTAACGATTCCAGTGCTTCTTTTAAGTTGTTGATCTCACTGTTTAAAGATATAACCTCTTCTTCTATTAGCTTTCTCATTTCACTATCCGATTCGTTTTGTTGGGAATTTTGGGTTTCTAAGAGCTTTTGCTCCAAAAGTTTTATTTCATTTTCTATTTGTGATTTCGCGCCGTTCATTGGTTGATTTTATCATGAATACTGTCGTAGAATATAATAATGAACTCTTTAGGAATTAATAGTATGTTAGAACCACTACAAGAATTACAAGAAGCGGGTTTAACGCGAATGGACTTTAGGGAAGTTGTTATTGATACAGTAAAATCGCCGGAATTTGAGTGGAATGGTGTAAATTTTAAGGGGATTCTTAGTGAGGTTAAAAAACGACTTCCAGATGGCGATCCGGAAATTAAAAGAATGAAAGGCATTTTGCGCGGGGTGATTGGGGAATTAGTTAGTGGTGCCACTCCTTTAGGATTTGAAGCTGAAACCGCCTTTGAAATAGGGATGGGTAATGAGGAGTATGTTGCGACCGACCTTGATGTACTTGTAGGAGGGAATTTTAAATCAGGAATCTTGAGAAGTGCTTTAACAGGTTGGTTGAGCAAAAGACCCGATATTAGAGAAAAGATGCGAGATGATTTAGGTCTTGGAGGAAAGTCTAGAAAAGGAAAAGCTACTTATACAACTTGGGGCGGTAGTACTGTAGAAAAGACAAGTAAGAGAGCGGGCGAAACAGCTATTGCAGATGAACATGCCCGTAGATTAGAAGTCTATACCGCTCAATATATTGAGAAAATTCTTGGGAGCTCAAATGGTGATGATGGAGAAGGCTTACATTCTCAAACTGTGATCCCAGATGGCTTATTGTATTATCGATTAAAAACATCAGATGTGGCTGAATTGGCCGGTTTTGTGGAGGTTAAGACCTATTCACCAGCTTCTCTGAAATCTTTTTTGGAGAAACTAAGTGTAGGTTCTGATGTTGATAAGGAGGATAAGCTAAACTTAAGGTTGGGGTTGGCAAGGTCTATTAAATTTCTATCATTATTAATGAAATTTAAACATGGCGGCTTGTTGCCAAAACTTTCGGATGACGAAAAGTTAGATTTGCCTAATGATGGCAGATTGCCCAAATCAGTATATAGCACACCTGAGGAGGTTGAGAGTAGAATTCCAGTTTTTGATAAAACAAATACCGTCATAGTAATGAGATTTCCATCTGATGTAGAAAGTTCAGACCTTAAAATTCTGGGTGAATATTTGGTTTCTTTGGGGTATAGGAAAATATCGATTCAGAAACTACATTTTACATCTGTTGAAATTGATGAAATTGCACGAAGAGTTATTGCAAGGGATTTATTGCATTTACGTCAGAAAAATTTAGTGAATGGCAGGCAGTTTAGTGATAAAGAGGTTGAAGTACTTGAACGAATCATGCGCGGAGAGTAGAAAATTAATTGAGTTTTTATTTAATTGTTTTTAGTATCCGAGGCTTCTTTGAATAGATCTTTAAGAGACTTGTGTTCTTGTGAAGTTTTATTACCCATTTTACCTTTTGGCTTTTTAACAGGCGTATCGTGAGCTTGTTTAACTTTTTTGGCAAATTTTTCAATTCTGCCTTCTGTATCAATAAATTTGGCTGTGCCTGTATAAAATGGGTGGCAATTACTGCAAATTTCAACTTTTATTTGGGGTAAAGTTGACATTGTAACAAAGGAATTTCCGCACGCGCAGGTTACAACTGCATCATCAAAAACTTTTGGATGAATATCTTTTTTCACGCTCCGCAGTATATCAGGCTTTGTGTTTTTCAGCAATTAGTACTCCAATTAGTATGATTCCGGCGCCGATAATAACAACTGCAGTTGCCCTTTCTCCAAGAAGTAAAAAGGAGGCGGGAAGTGTGAAAAGGGGAGTTAAATATCCAAATATTGCTGTGTCAAAAACATGAGAATTTTTAAGTCCCCATTCGAAAAAGTAGTACGCCAAAATAGAAGAAAATACCGCCATGTATATAATTCCGGAAATTGCTGTTATGCCAAAATTACTTGTATGAACCGTACTGTTTCCAAGATATCCGAATGATTCTAAAAGAAAAAATGGAATAATTGTTACCAGAGCAACGTAAAAAGTAAGACCTGTATGAAGTAGGGGGGAGTAAGCTTTTTTCATCGGTTCGATGTGTAGAAGTTTAGAGGTCTTTTTTAGATTATCCGAATTTTGTCCCATTACGCGCTTTGACAAAATAATGTACGCAGCAAAGGAGAAGTTATACAGAATTACTATAAAGTTACCTAATACCCTAAGACTAGTTGAAACGTTAAATCCCTTGGCGGTAATCGCAGGTTCTAACATAACAAAAATAGTTCCGGCGAGAGCTGTTGCGATTCCTATTTTTAATGGACGGCTAATTTTTTCGTGATAAAAGTAATGACCGGCGGATAGTGTAATAACCGAGCCAATTACACTAAGGATTGCAGCGTCAATCGAACTTGTATATTTAATTCCAACAAAAATTAAAATGATGCAAGACTGTCCAAAAAGGCCTAGAAGTATAAGGTTTGGAAGGTCTCGAAAATCAATAGGGTTTCTCTTAATCTCAATAAAAACAATTGGTAGCATAATTACACAAACAACTAAGTATCTATAAAATAAAAAGGAGAAAAGCGAGATGTCGTTTAAAGTTAACTTTATAACACTTGTTGCAACCCCCCATATTGCGGTTGCAATAAAAAGAGCGCCGTAAGCAAGATATATTTTAGGCAGTGGTTTTTTCATATCAAATCGTTTAAAGACATGGTTTTTTGCTCATTTGCTTTCATATCTTTAATTGTTACCGTCCCTGAGTCTAATTCTTTTTCACCAAGGATTAGGCAATAGGGAATTTGCTTTTTGTCCGCATATTTTAGTTGTTTATCTAGTTTTGAATCTGTTTCAAGCCATATCTCGGCGTTTTTTCCAGCGCTTCTTAACTTGTTGGCTGTTTTTAACGAGGCAGTTAAATACTTTGATTCGTCAGATGGCCAAACGGTAACCAAAAACTCTGTTTTAGAGTCCATTTTTGGAAGCAAATTCCAGCCTTTTAAGAATTCAAGTAAAGTTATGTCTCCCATGGCAAATCCTGTTGCCGGAAGTTCAAAATCACCAAATATATTGATTAATTTGTCAAATCTTTCTCCACCAAACATAGACCTTTTATTGTTAGGATTCTTGTCAAAAACCTCGTAGACAAGGCCGTCGCTGTAGTCAAAGCCTCTTATTATTGAGGGATCAAACCTGCAGTATTTTAAAAGTCCGGAATTATCTAAGTATGAAAACAAATTTTTTATTGTTTCATAACCTTTGTTTTCTTTTAGTACATTTTTATCAAGTACTTTCTCTAAATTATCAAGGTTTGAATCCATAAATTGTTCAATGATTTCTATTTTATTGTCTTCAAGGTCAATTTCTTTTAGTAACTCAGAAAATTCATCTTTTGAAAGTTTCTGTCTTTTATCCATAATTTTTCTTGCTTTATTTGAAGTTTCTTCGTTTAATCCAAGCGCATCATTTAAAAGCGCGAAAATCAAACGTCTGTCACTTATACAAACTTCAAACATTTTTTCATCGGCGCCAAAGTCTTTCATAATTTCTACTATGATAGAAATAATTTCAAGATCGGCTAAAACACCCGAAACTCCAAAAGTATTAACTTCAAGCTGAAAAAATTCTCGTCCTCTCCCAAGTTGCGGTTTTTCAAATCTCCAATTATTTCCGATCATGAACCATTTAATAGGCTTTTGAATTTCTTTAAACTTTTGAGCGATCATTCTAACTGTTCCGGGAGTTAGTTCAGGTCTTATCGCAAGTTTCCTGCCGGCTTTATCTTCGAAACTAAAAATTTGCTGATTTACTAGCTCTTCACCTGACTTTGCAGAAAAGATTTCGAATGGTTCTAAAATAGGGAAGTCGTATTCCTCAAAACAAAAAGATTCGCACACTTTTTTCCACACATTAAAAATGTAGTTTCTTGTTGCCATGTCCTCCGGGTAAAAGTCCCTGGCACCTTTATACGGTTGTGTTGAGAGTTTGTTTTCCATTGGTTAATTTTAGCAGAAAAAGAAGGCTGTAGCGAAGTGAGGTTTGCTACAGCCCTGTATGCGCTTCATTTATTGCCTGAGAGATTTGAATAAAAGCCTTTTGGATATCGGCATTGGGTTCTAGTTTCACATATGTGCCGTCGCCTGTACTTATAACCCTATATCCTAATTCAATTGCGATTTTAACGAAAAGAGCATAAGAAAGTGATCTTTTAGGATAAATCCTTCCCCTTGCAACGTCAGCCTTAATAGGAGGGGATTTGGATTTTCGTTTCTGGCCTTCAAGTTCAGCTTCTTCAGCGCCAAAAGTTGACCTAACCTGTTTCCTTGAACTTTTTCTGTGCCCAGACATATCGTCTCTCCCGTTTTTGGATATTGTTAGGATTTTAGCATAGATTTTAGGATCCGATCCGGATCGGGTCTAGATCGGATCCGAGCCCGATCTTCTTGTTTGGGGATATTGTCAGGGAGCATCATGAAGCGCCCATACGTATGAAATTAAACGAAATGGGGAAAATCATAAAAAATGCGTGGGAATTATTACCAGGACGATTTCCCGTTGCATTGGATGAATTTCAAATCATGCCAAATCATGTTCATTTTGTATTGATAATATCCTGTCGTAGGGGCATTGCGCGCAATGCCCCTACATTTGGAAACGTAATCGTGGGATCGTTATCGTGTGTAATCCGATCGTTTAAATCCGAATGTACCAAACAAATAAATATTATAGGTGCGACACGTGGGTCGCCCAGAATCCGTGTTTGGCAACGAAATTATTATAAACATATCATCCGTACCAAAACCGATTTAAACAAAATCAGAGAATACATAAAAAACAATCCACAAATGTGGGGAAGTGGAGAACTTGTATGGTAATATACTTTCATGGAAATTACTTACATTGGGCACTCCTGTTTTAAGGTAAAAACAAAAAATCTAACATTAGTTTTTGACCCATATGATCCCAAAAAAACGGGTTACGCCCTGCCGAAACTTTCAGCCGATATAGTTTTAGTTTCTCACGATCACTTTGACCATAATTTTGTTTCTGGCGTTTCAGATTACAAGTTGTTAATAGACAAGCCCGGTGAATATGAAACTAAAGGCGTTTTTATATACGGACTTGAAAGTTTTCATGATAATAAACAGGGGAAAGAAAGAGGGAAAAATAATTTATTTCATATTGAAGCCGATGGATTAAGTCTTTTACACCTAGGCGACTTAGGTCATGAACTTTCAAAAGAGACATTAGAACAAATTCCATCGGTTGATATCCTCTTTGTTCCTGTTGGTGGAAAATATACAATAGACGCTGAAGAGGCAGCGGAAGTAATTTCACAAATTGAACCGGGAATTGTTATCCCAATGCATTACCAAACTTCAGACTTAACCGGTTTATCAAAGGATTTGGACAGACTTGATAAATTCTTAGATGAAATGGGTGTTGAGGATGAAGTTAAAAAGGTAAAAGAGCTTAAAATTACAAAAGCTGATATAACAGAAGAAACAGAAGTTATTGTAATCACGCCCCAGCATTAAAAATTTATATGGCGAAAATGTCAAGAAAACCAACAAGGGATTTAAAAATTCCCCCTCAAGATATAGAGGCTGAAAAGTCGGTTCTTGGCGGTGTTCTAATTGATAAGGACGCGATCGTTAAAATTATTGAGTTTTTAAAACCGGCACACTTTTATAAAGACTCTCACAAAAATATATTTCAAGCTATTTGCACACTTTATGAAAAAAGGGAACCGGCGGATTTAATTACAGTACCGGGAGAATTAAAAAAACTTGATTTACTGCAAGATTCCGGCGGTGTTTCTTATTTAACTGAATTAGTAAACTCTGTTCCAACTGCAGCAAACGTTGAATTTTACGCAAAAATAATTAAAGATCACGCAATGAGGCGAGCTTTAATGTCGGTTTCGTCTGAGATAGGGGAGTTAAGCAGAGGCAACGAGGAGGTTGATGAGATTTTAGACAAAGCGGAACAGGCACTTTTTTCGGTATCTCAAGACAGAAGTCATAGAGATTTTGTTCCAATTAAGGAAACACTTGAAATAACTTTTGAAAGGTTGGATGAATTAAGTAAACACAAAGGTTCGTTAAGGGGCGTGCCAACAGGATTAAAGTCGCTGGATAAAATGTTATCCGGACTTCAAAATGATAATTTAATAATTTTAGCTGCAAGGCCTTCGGTTGGGAAATCTTCATTGGCGATTAATATTGTTCAATATGCTGCGACTGTGCATAAAGTAGGAGTTGGGTTTTTTTCGCTTGAAATGGGTATGGAATCAATTGTTGATAGAATGATTTCTTCACAAGGAGATATTGATAACTGGAGGATTGCGACAGGGAATTTAGAAGCTGAAGACTTTGAAAAATATGGTATTGCTGCGGGGGAACTTGCTGAGGCGCCGATTTTTATTGATGACACGCCGGGCCTTGGAATTATGGAAATGAGAACAAAAGCTAGACGTTTACAAATTGATCAAAACATTGGGTTAATTGTGGTTGACTACCTACAGTTGATGCATGGCAGAAACTTAGAAAGTAGAGTACAAGAAGTGTCCGAAATATCTCAAGCCTTAAAGAATCTTGCGAGAGAGTTAAAGCTTCCGGTTTTAGCGATTTCCCAACTGTCTCGTGCTGTTGAGCAAAGAGGTGGCGAAAAGCGCCCTCAATTATCGGATTTAAGGGATTCCGGTTCTATTGAACAGGATGCGGATATTGTTATGTTTTTGTATAGACCTGACGATGAAGACCGCGAAAATTACCAATTACTTCTTTCAAAGCATAGAAATGGTCCAACAGGTGAAATTCCTTTATTTTTTAAGGCTAATAGAACCAGATTTTTTGAAACTGACACAAAAAGTTAAAGCGCTGTTTGATTTTTTCAAAACAAACTCTGTTTGATTTTATCTCCCAGCGCTTTTACTAGCAACACTTTCAAGTATTTCTTCCAATTCACTAGATTCTGGATGTGGGCCAACGATATCGGCAACCGATTTGTAAATACTTCCGATTCGTCGACTCTGATAAAAATTTCCGGCCAAAGCTGTCTTGCAAAACTGCAGAATGTTAGTGATTGAGCTTGGGGCATTCTGCCGGTGTGAAAAATTAAAATATCAACCTTTTCGTTTCTTCTGGTTCGCAAAATCTGTAATGGGCTGTCTTCGTCTGCTGATTCAATAGGCGTCACAAAATGACCCTTATCCCTGAAAAATTTCACTAGTTCATCGGTATATGATCCGATTTCATCAACTATTAAGATTCGCATTCTTTCTCCTTTTTAGATTTCCTATCTTCCTAGTTTCTCGCATTGTATCACATTGTATCACAGATAAACTAGTTAATAATGTATAATACGAACAAAGATGCCGTGGTGGCGGAATAGGTATACGCGTCGGTCTCAAAAACCGATGGGAGCAATCCTGTGTGGGTTCGATTCCCACCCACGGCACCAACTAAATGATGGAATGGGAAAGTCCTTTACAAGTCCTGATTTTGGTGCTAATACGTATTCATGATTACGCAACAAGCACAAATAAAAGTTAATCTTCCCCTTGCGCTTAAAGACTATATCGAAAGCAAGGCTCGGAAGTTCGACATGCCTTTGGCAGGCTACATAAAACATCTGATTCTAAATGATGTTTCTGATCTGGACTTTCCAGTCTTTCAGATGTCTGACAAATCGGAGAAAAAACTAAAAAAAGCACTCAAAGAAAAAAACAAGGCCGTGAAGGTGACGAACGTTTCTGAATTTTTTAAAAACCTTTAAGGCTGTATATGAATTTTGAAGTATCTTCCGATTTAAAAAAGGATTTAAAGAAGATTAAGAAAAAAAATCAATTACTGTCCCAAAAAATCGAAAAACAACTGCTCCTTTTCTATTCAAATCATTTGCATCATTCCTTACGAACACATAAGCTTTCGGCGTATGACAATGTTTGGAGCATCTCCATAGACAAAAGTGTGCGTATGCTTTATGTTTTTGACGGATCATACGCGTATTTTTTCGACATTGGTACGCATGAACAGGTTTATAAGAAGTAGAAGCTTTTTATGCTATAATCCTATAGCTTAGTATCATAATCATAGTGGAAAAAAGGAGAGAAACATGCCAAAAGCAAGGCAATTGAGTCGGGAAGAACTAGAACAGGCCATTCTTAAAGGCCTAAGACTAGTACTTAGGAATGCCGGTGTGTTTTTTACCGGCGATCTTATAATTGAAACCGATTACTTAATGCTTGGTACAGTTAAGGTTGTCAATCATTTCTTCATTCGTGAGGATAGAAGAGTATTATTTTTGAGACTTATTCCTTACACGAAGAGAACGCGTTTATGCTGTATTGATCCGCCTCAACTTCATGCAGATGGTCTTAGAATGAGTTGCTGGGTTTATGGAAATAAACTTCCTCACCACCATCTTGGGCTGGTGTTGCAGGGATTGGCCAATAGTTTGCTCGCAACTCTTGATCTGCAGTATATTGAATAAACTCACCTAGGAGGATGAAATGAGACCCGATAAAGTGAAGATTTTTGATACGGCGAGTGATATTAAAGCACTTGAAGCGCAAATAAATGATTGGCTAGAACAAATGCAGGGTTTAATTCATGTTGTAGGAATAAAGTAGTCCTCAAGTTCTGGATCTGGCGCCCATCATACGATCGTGTCCATTTTCTACAATATCTTGAATTGAAAAAGTTTGAATCTAAGCTAGCCTCTTGATAGGAACAACTTCCGCCAAGAGGCTTTTTTTGACAAAATATATTTAGTCTTGCATAATTATTTAGATGAAAGAAAGAATAAAAAATAAAGGAAGCGTTTTAATTTTAGCAGTACTCTTTATACTCTTTTTGTTAGTTGGTGGTGTACTTTCTTGGCAATACACTCTTTATAAAAAATTCATCGCACTCGGAAACGGTGAAAGTTGTGCAGGAGATTGGTCTTACGCAAAAGTTTGTGAACGTGGGAGTTACTGCAAAACAATTAAAAACGACGCCCCGCTTGCCGGCGGGTCATGCACTCCTTATTTAAGTTGGCTTTTTGGTGGATTTGTGAAAGATGCGCATACTTGGGAAAACTGTAAAAAGAATCCAAAAAGCACTATAACTTTAACTTTCCCAGAAGTTTGCCACCATCCTAACGGATGGTCTGTAACTGACGCACAGCTAACAGACTAGACATTTTCTCTCTTATGTTAAAATACCCACATGTTAGCAGTAGATCTAAAAACCGGAGTTATCTTTAAAGACAACATAACACCATTTCAGGTTATGAAATATAAGCACGTAAAAAGTGCAAGAGGTGGGGCTGTAGTTAAGGTTCGTGCCAAAAACTTGCTCAACGGATCAGTAATGGAAAAGGGTTATAACGCAAGCGCGTCGGTTGAAGATGCCGATATATTAAGGAAAAACGCGCAATATTTATATCAAAATGGTGATAAATATGTTTTCATGGATCCTTATACTTTTGAACAATTCGATTCTCCTGAAAGTTTATTAGGCGATAGCGCAAGTTTTTTGGTAGAAGGCATAACCGTCCAAGTACTTTACTTTGAAGACCGTCCCATCTCTATTGATTTACCAATTATGATGGATTTTGAAGTTACATACACGGAACCGGGATATAAAGGAAATACGGTTTCTAATGTATATAAAGACGCTACTTTAAGTAATAACGCTATAGTTAAAGTTCCTGCGTTCGTAAAAATAGGCGATAGGATAAAAGTTGATACAAGAACAGGAGAGTATTCATCGAAAAGCTAAAATATGCAAATCCCCGAACACTTTAACCTATATGGAGTAAATATTTATTCAATGGGAATTTTTATAGCCATTGGAGTTTTGCTTTCCGCATTTGTGATATGGCAAGAAGGCAAAAAAGATGGATTTGATGAGGAAAAAAGTTTTGATCTTCTTTTTCTTTCTTTATTTTTTTCTATTTTAATATCAAGATTAACTTTTTCGCTTTTACACCATAACTTTAAATATGTCTTATATTTTTGGAAGGGGGGAATGGATCCATACTTCGCTGTACTTGCTTTTTTGTCTTCTATATATTTATTAACTAAACTTTGGAAATGGTCGGTATTTCGTGTTCTCGATATTTTTACGCTTGCCTCAACTTTATGCTTTTCAATTATCGCTCTTGGTTTTGTAGGAATTACACGAGACTATAGATTTTTATTTGCTTTTGCCGGTTGGATTTTTATGTACGCAATTTTCTCAAAGATACGAAATATGATCTTAAAATCAGGAATGGTTTTTTCTATTTTTTTGGCTTTAACTGCTGGAGCCGGAATTGTATTTTTTAATAAATATTTCGATTTGAAATTTTACGTTTTGTTGGTTACACTAAGCTTAGTAGTACTTAGTTTAAAGATAAGGAAATCAGGCATGAAGCAAATTTTACCGACAGATTTCATTAAGACTCTGATAGACAGATTAAAAAATAAAGAAAAACGCTTGGATAGTGAGCAAACATTGTTATCGAAAGAAGATCCGTTCACAGCTTCAAGGCGGGATATGGGAAATGCAGAAGAAGGAGACATGTCTGTTGAAGATGTAGAAAAAAACTTAGTTGATACTAAAAAGCTCACCATTTTTAAGATGAAGGCGCAGGTAAAAAAAGCGTTAGCTAAATTTAAAATTGGAACTTACGGGATTTGCGAGGTTTGTAAGAAACCAATTGATAATGCAAGACTTAAAGCTTATCCGGAAGCAACAACCTGCATTGAGCATGCTACAAAGAGTTCGAGCTAAAAAATATTTTTTAGTTGCCTTTTTAGTTTCACTGGCTATAAATCCAATTTTTACCTTCCTATATAGAAACAGTAAAAATTTTGTACTCAATTGTAATTACTTTGGTGGTTTGATTACAGGAAATTCATTCCTAATTTTATCTTTAGTTTTTCTCGGTGTTGTAATTTATTTTGGTTTGATTTCAAAAGATTCTGCTGAGTCAATTGGATTTGGTTTCTTAGTTAGCGGGGGAGTATGGAATTTAATACATAGAGTAGCCGGCAACTGTGTATATGATTACTTTAAGTTTGGACCGATTTATACTTTATTTTTGCGTTTTAATATTTCGGATGTTTTGATATGGGCGGGCTTGTTGTTGGTATTGACAACCTTTACGCAAGTCTGTATAAAAACACTACTGTCTAAAAAAAGCATTGATGTCAAAAGGTAAAACCCTAATTATTGCTCAATTTGCTACATTAGTTTTGTGGTGGGTCTTGCTCACCTTAATACACAGCAAACAGGGGTATGGAAATTCACTTTTTGGCCTTTGCATGGGTCTATACGCGCTCGTTTTTGGTATTTCTATTTCAATTTCAGCCTACAGATATAATAATCATTTACCGTTTAGAGGATCTACTGCCATAAGTTCCGCGGGGATAGCGTTTTTTGGTTTAGGTACAATACTTTGGTACCATTTCGAAGTCTTTAATAACATTGTTCTGCCGTTTCCCTCAGCTTCGGATATATTTTACGTTTTACAGTTTCCCTTAAGCTCGTTTGGATTAATACTTCTTTCAAGTCAATTGTCGAAAAATAAAACTTTGCAAAATGATTCAAAAAAGAAAGATAACTATTTGCAGATTGTACTAATTACTTTGGTCTACATGATAATTATTTTTCTTACCGTAATTTTTATGGCGAAGTATATGTTTGACGGTAATCTAAATCTTAAAAATATTCTTGAGGTGTATTTTCCCGTTGAATCTTTTTCTCTTACAATCTTATCTATTTTTGTACTTCTCAAGTTTTCTAAAGTTTGGCAGAAGACATCGTTTATTTGGTTTAGTTTTGTTGTTTTGGGATTTTTTAGTTGGTTTCTAGCAGACGCTTTTTTTACTTATGCAGTTCAAACAAGTACTTTCTTTAGCGCAAATTATGCAGACCTTTTGTATATAAGCGGGGTATTCTTTATGTTACTTGGACATTTAGGAGTCCTTGAAGGATCAAAGAAAGAGGGATTTTTGAGTCCTGTTGAGCCGGTATTTTTTGCAGGATACCAATCTTATACACCAGTTTCCCTTAATTAAAATTTAAGAATGTGGTAAAATTTAAAACGAAAGAAGGTGTGTTTTATGGCTGAAAATGGAAAAACAATTTTACTAATAGAAGACGAAGAGGTAATAAGAGAACTTTATGCGGAGGTTTTAAGAGATGCGGGTTATAAAGTAATAGAGGCAAGGGACGGAGATGCCGGATTAAAAAGAGCTTTGGGCGATGAGTGGGATATAATGTTACTTGATATTATGCTTCCGGGATCCGATGGTTTGCAAATATTGAAGTATATAAAGGAAAATGAAAGACTAAAAGTAAAGCCGGTAATTTTGTTAACAAATCTTGGTAATGAGACGATTATAAAGGAAGCGTTTACTAAGGGTGCTGACGCGTATTTGATAAAGTCTGAAATTACTCCTGATAAAATAGTTACTGAAGTTGGGAATTATCTTAAATAGTTATGCAAAAAATATTAATCGTTGAAGATGAAGTTGATATAAGAGTTGTTTACGCCGAAATGTTAAGAAATTCCGGTTATGAAGTTGAGGAAGTGGGGGATGGGGAAGAAGGTTTGGCTAAGCTGAAAAGTTCAAATTGGGATTTAGTATTTCTTGACATAATGCTTCCAAAAAAAGATGGATTGGAGGTTTTAGAAAGCATTGTTAGCGATCCAATTCTTAAGTTGCGTCCAATAATTCTTTTATCGAACTTGGAACGTGAATCAATAGTAAAGAAATGTTTAAAGCTTGGCGCGCGCGATTATTTAGTAAAGTCAAACATAAATCCTGAGCAGGTAGTTGAGACTGCAAGGAAATATTTAACCACAAATCCCCAGCAAGATGAATCCGCTTGACGTTTTATTTGAAGATGAAAATATATTGGTAATAGACAAGCCCGCCGGAATTGTTGTTAATGGGGTTGAATCGTACAAAGGTTTAACTTTACAGGATATGATTTTAGAAAAGATAAACGTTTTCGGTGCTTTGGAGGATTCTGAATTTAAACAAAGGTCCGGAATTGTTCATAGGATTGACAAGGAAACTTCGGGGATTGTACTTGTTGCAAAAAATGAATCCGCATTTATTCACTTAAAAAATCAGTTTTTAAATAGAACAATAGAAAAAGAGTATAAAGCGGTTGTTTGCGGAAAAGTTGAATTTGAAAATATAGAGATTAACGCACCAATTGGCAGAAACCCGGATAATTTTATTAAAATGGCTGTTGTTAGTGGGAAAAGAGAATCATTAACTTTAGTTAGGCGGGATAGCGAAAAAGTTTTTGGCGAATATACGTATACTGGTGTAACAGTTTATCCAAAAACCGGAAGGACGCATCAAATTCGTGTTCATTTGACTTCAATTAAACATCCTGTGGCCGGCGATAAGTTGTATGCTGGCAAATCTCTTTACGCTTTAAGCTTTGAAATTTTTAGAAGAATGATGCTTCATGCCAGAAAAATTTCGTTTGAAAGCCCAACTTCGGGGGAGTTAGTATCTTTTGAATCCCCGTTACCAAAAGAGTTTGATTTAGTTTAAATAAAAAAGAAGCTCACTATTTTTGGATTTCATAGCGAGCTTCTGCGAAAGGAACAACGATGCTAAATTTCTTTAGGAGCGTATACAGCGTTATAAGTTCTACCGCTCCAAGAGTAATAAGTTGCCCGCCCAACAGCTAAAACAGCCTTTTGGGCTCTTTCGTTGAGTTTATCAAACGTGACTTCACGTGCTTGGATCGCTTGATCAAACCTGCCGTCGTCTAACTCTCGCTGAAATTCTCTTTTTAAATCGTTGGGATTTAAAGTGAGTTCCATGGATTTTTTCTCCTTCCTAGTTTAATACTACATAGTAAGGCATTCCGCCCGGCAATTTTGTCCACGCTTCCCGCTGTGGTGCTAAGCAAGTAACTTTACCAATTGCCATTCCAAGCAGAAAAAGTTTTTCTATAACTTGGTGCAAGTCGGTCCACTGGACGCCATTTTTATCAAGGCATGCATTAAGAAAAGACATTCCACCACCGCCGGATTGCTGAAAATCTACAGGAAGTTCTGCTAGCAATTCTATAATGTCACCTCTACGAGCATTAAGACGTCCCGTATGAAAAACTACAGCCATAGTGATACCCTCAATTTTGGACGTAGCTTGATCCTCTTCTTGATACCCGATTAAACACTCACTAAAAATTAACGTAACTATCCTTGACGTTAGTCTATAGCCCATGAGATCATCTCCTTTTCCCTTTATGACGACGGATTTATTGAGATTATAAGGCAAACATCGTTTACTGTCAACCTGTAGTATGTTAATTCTTACTTTGGGGCATAAATAACTTTGTATGTTAGTGGATAGAGATCGGGTCCGGATCGGACCCGGATCCGATCCTTGCCTAATGATCACCATTATGTATAATAATGCATGACATATGCCCAAAAAGACTGTCCGAAGTTCTAAACGCTCTTGGAAGAACGATAAAAAAGCTAATATATCTAGAAAAAAGATTGTGAAGCTTGTCTCCCTAATTCTTTTAGTGTTTCTATCTGTTTCGCTTCTATTAGGCTATTTTTCATACAAAAGCCTAACAGTGTCGTTCGCTTCAGCATCGGGATCTGATTCTTTTGACTTAATAAATCATGATATTTTTTCCGTTTCTGTAATTCCGATAAATGATTTAGATTCAAGTCCGGTATTAACGAAAAACCTTTCACTCTTTATATATGATACAGAAGCAAAAAAAGTACTTAGGTATGACATTCCATTAAATTATGTGTTAGATATACCGGGAAAATTTGGTGAGGAGAATATAAACAAAGCATTTGCACTTGGATATTCACAAAATCATGATGTAATGTCCGGTGTTGATTTGGTAAATTCGTCTATTAAAAAGTTAGTTGGTATAAATGTTGACCGATATGTTTTAACATATGGGGAGTTTGATAGGGAAATAAATGAGGTATTAAACGGCAAGAATCCTTTGGAATATGTTAGCTTTGACACAATAAAAAATCTTGGATTAAAGTTTAAAACAAACCTATCACTCTCCGAATTAAGCCACATTAGTAATTTTTCTTCATCACTATCTACGAACGATTTTATTACAGGTCCAATTTTAAACGACGACTATATTAAAGATTTAGCATTTGATTCCAATTCCGCTATTGAAAAAAAGAGCGTAGCAATTTTAAACGGGACTGATGTTTCCGGCATTGCGTGGTTTGGAAAGAGAATCGCGGAAAATATGGGGATTAGAGTCATTGCTTCGGGAAATGCTTTTGGAAAATACGACGAAAGTATGATTATTGCCGATATTTTAGATTCCCAAACAGTTGGATATTTAAAGAGATTTTTTAACATCAACAAAGTTGTTTTAAAAGAAAATTCTGAGGTCAACGAAAGTGTAATAAACCGCGCGGATATAACAATAATAATTGGTCTTGACAAAGCCAATAATCTGTAATAACATATGTTTAGTCTCTCCTTTCTTCGACCCCCGCTCCACATTAGGGCGGGGGTTGTTATGTTTAAAACACTATTTAACCTTATTGGGTATAGAAAATCAAAAAGCCACGAGACAAAATCGGGGTTTGAAATACTTGAAATTCAGATTCCAAAATCAATTGATGACGACCATTCCGAAATACAATCCGCTCCCCTTGCAGCAGAACAACTTTTTGCTTCTATCCATGGGCTTTTAAGAGCAGACAAGTCTCTTCAGGAAAGTTTTTCGTTTGAAATGTTTTCGTCTCAAAAGGGAATTAGGTTTTATGCTGCTGTACCTTCAAATGTTCGTGAGTTTGTTGAAAGCCAAATTTACGCGCAGTATCCAACCTCACATATAACCGTTGTTCCTGATTATGTTAACGATGTAAATGAAGGCCTAAACTGTGATGGTGCTAATTTAGTACTTTCAAAGAGGTACATTTTTCCAATTAAGACATTTAAAGATTTTGAGGTTGATCCTCTTTCTGCAATTACTTCGGTTTTGGCAGGAGTTACAGAAAACGAGCAGATTTGGTTTCAGCTTTTAATTAAGCCAACGCCCGATGTTTGGCAAGGAGAAGGTTACGATTACGTTACAATGATAAGAACCGGAGTTGCGCCATCAAAGTCCTTTCTTTTTGACATTCCTAAAGCTATTTTTAAAGAACTACTTGGTGTATTTTCCGACATTGTCCCAAATGTATTAAACCCGGCAAGAAATTTGCAAGGCGGGTTGCCGGCGCCTCAATTTGGCAAGACCTCTGTTTCGGCCGGACAAGATTTATCTTTAAAAGCAATAGAAAATAAGCTTTCCAAAATGGGGTTTGAAGTTGTAATTAGGATTTTATCTTTCTCGCAATCAACAGAAAGAGCGTCGAGTAATTTGCGAGCGTTAGTTGCGTCAATGAGGCAGTTTTCAACTTCAGATTTAAACAGTTTTACCTTAAATACAGCTAGAAATAAGAAAGATATTTTGGATTCCTACAGAAAAAGAGAGCTTGATGACGAATTGTCATTTATTTTAAATATAGAAGAAATGGCTTCAATTTTTCATTTGCCGTCCGCTAGTGTTGAAACACCAAACATAGACTGGGTTTTTTCAAAAAAGTCCGAACCGCCGGCCAATTTGCCAACAGAAGACTGTGTACTTCTTGGAGAAACCACTTACAGAAATCAAAAAATCCGTTTTGGGCTTAAAAACGGTGACGATAGATTAAGGCACATGTATTTGATTGGTAAAACGGGAACAGGGAAGTCTTCGATGTTTGAATCTATGATAGCGCAGGATATTAAAAATGGCTTTGGAGTGGGCGTTTTAGACCCTCACGGCGAGCTAATAGAAAATGTGCTCGAATATATTCCAGATGAAAGAATAAATGATGTTATTTTATTTGATCCGTCAGATACCGCGCGCCCCGTTGGGTTTAATATGCTTGAAATGGAGGACTCTTCTCAAAAAAACCTTATGGCCTCAGGACTTGTTTCGGCTATAAAACAGCACTTCGACTATTCTTGGGGGCCCCGACTTGAGTACCTTCTAAACTATTCTATTTTGACATTGCTTGAAGTTGAAGGAACTACGATGCTTGGAATAACAAGACTTTTAGAAGATGAGAATTATCAAAAATACATTTTACATAAGGTGAAAGATCCGGTAATTATTGATTTTTGGGAAAAAGAGTACAAAAATATGAAAGGAAATCAAAGACTAATTACAGAAGCTGTTGCGCCAATTCAAAACAAGGTAAATAGATTTTTATCTTCAACAACAATTAGAAACATATTAGGCCAGAGAAAATCCACAGTTAATTTGTGGGACGCAATGAACTCAAAAAAAATAATATTAATAAACTTGTCCAAAGGAAAAATAGGGGATGACAACGCAAACCTTCTTGGAGCCCTTTTGGTATCTAGGATTCAGTTCACCGCCCTGCAAAGGGTTAAAATTCCTTCAAACGATAGAGTTCCTTTCTATCTTTACGTTGATGAGTTCCAGAACTTCGTAACCGGAACTTTTGAGTCAATTTTGTCTGAATCACGTAAATATAAATTGGGTATGTATTTAACTCACCAGTTTACAGCTCAACTTCCCGAAGAACTTTTGGACGCAGTATTTGGAAACGTTGGAACAATCGCTGCTTTTTCTGTAGGAGCGCCTGACGCGAAAGTTTTAACCCAAGAATTCACGCCATTTTTTGAAGAAACTGATTTGATTTCACTTGAGAGGTTTCATATTTACATGAAGTTAATGATTGACGGCATGACCTCACTTCCTTTTTCCGCAAAGATTTTGGTACCTTGGGATCCTGAAAGCAGGGTAGTTAAGAAGACTACAAATAAGGAAAGAGTAATCGCGTTAAGTCGGGAGAAATATGGTGTTGATAGCACATATATTGAGGATAAAATTAGAAAATGGGTAGAATTTAAGTTCGATAAGGGAAAAGCGATTGCGGAGGAGAACAGGGACAAGGAAGCACAGACCGCAGATAGTCCTTCCACGCCTGATCTTAGTACCCCAGATCTTAAATAATCGGTGAGTTTTTGGGTTTGTATGGTACAATACCACATATGCCTACTCAACCAAACCTGCCTTCGCAGGTAAATCAGAGCTTATCAAAAGTATCCTCCGCTTTAAACGATGTTGAGAGAAGTTTAAGGCACGCAAGAGAGCTATTATCCCAAATTGAAAAAGAATCAGCTAGCCCGTCGTTTAAAGATATCCCCGGTATTGAGGGTGTGTTTGACGGTATTTATATGGTAACAAAAGACGGAAAGAAATTTGAAGTTCCCTCAAACTATGCTGCAAAATCATTATTAATTGTTGGCGATGGTTTAAAAATGATAAATCGCGAAGGAAGAAACTTTTTTAAACAAATAAGTAAAGTTAAGAGGAAACTTGAAGAGGGAATGATGGTAAAAAAGGACGGTAAGTGGCACGCAATAACACCAAGCGGATCGTATAGAATAGTGGATAGCGTAATTGAGTACAATAAGGTTTCATTAAACGATAAAGTATTAGTTCAATTTCCGGAAGATAATCCAACAGCTGAATTTGCAGCCCTTAGTAAAGTCCTGTCTGCGCAGGCAGGAATAACCACAAAACCTGCAAGTACTATTAACCCTGTTTCTCCTGCTCCGCTTAAAGCAAAACCGAGAAGTGAAGTTGTAGCAAAGCCGTTACCGGTGAAACCTGTTGTAGCCAAGCCATTGCCCGAGGTAAAAATAGCCCCAAAACCACCAATTAAACCTGTTACATCGGTAACTCCTAGTTTAAATGATGATGATTTAAGATAGAATTAGGCTTCGTCTAGCATTGGAATCTCAATTTCGGACTCTTCTATTGTTCCTTTTTTCATGTACGGCTTAACTTCTTGTCTTTCAGATTTGAAAACCGGAATTGTTGATCTAATCATGATTTTCGCTGTTTTTCCTTTTCCACTTATAAAATGGGCAATAAGATATGCTCCTAAGTTTTTAGCTCTTGATAACCTCGTTGCAACGGGGCCTTCGATCTTTCCAAGCAGTATTTCGGGTTTTTGTTTTAAATCCAGTTTAAATATGTTTGTAGTTTTTTTATCAACCCTTAAATATAGGGCTTCTCCAGGCTTTAATGAGTCCGAGGTTATTCTTTTTGCGGTAATGTTTATATATTCTTCAGTTGTAGTACCTGGTTCTTTAATGAGTGATCTTTCAACATTTGGATTTTGAACAGATTCCTTCTTTTTACTTTTCGCCATTAGAATATTTTTTTTAGCTGTTGAATTTATAGGATCTAGTTCAAGCACCTCCTCAAAACATTTTTTAGCTTTTAAAAATTCTGATATCTGAAGATAGGCCCTTCCGAGTCTGTTTCTTGCGCTTAAGTCATGTGGATCAATTTCAAGTATTTGGGAATTAAGTTCTACAGCATCTTTCCATTTTCCTTCTAAAGACGCTTTAACTGCAAGTTGGGATAAAATTGTTAGTCTCTGGCTCATTTTTTGAAGGTTATCAGATGCAAAAACTTTGTCAAGTATGATATTAAACTGTCATAATCTTTGTTTTTTTGGTATGATTACGCCAATGAGCGGGCATTCTAAATGGTCAACAATTAAAAGAGATAAAGCTGTTAATGACGCAAAAAGAAGCCAAAATTTTACTAAAGTTGTTCGAGCTATAACTATTGCTGCGAGACAGGGCGGGGGAGACGTAGATGCAAATCCGGCTCTTAGACTTGCCGTAGATAAGGCAAAAGAAGCCAGAATGCCAAAAGATAATATAGAACGGGCAATTCTGAAAGGTTTGGGAGTTTCATCCGGAGATGCTGTTTTTGAAGAAGTTGTATACGAGGGATACGGGCCACACGGTGTAGCCTTTATGGTTAAATGTTTAACAGATAATAAAAATCGAACAGTTGCTGATATTAGAAACATTTTTTCACGCGGTGGGGGAACCTTGGGTGTATTAGGCTGTACTTCATATATTTTTCATTCTGATCCTAAAAACCCATCTTTTACCGTAACGATTGATAATTTAGAGATTGCTAAAAAACTTGAAAATTTATATGACATTCTTGACGATCATGATGATGTAACCGATGTTTTTGCTAATTTTGACTTTCCTTCCGCCGGAAATTATGGAGCAGCTATAATATGATTATTTTGGGAATTGATCCCGGCACCGCAAGTACCGGCTATGCTGTGCTGAGTTTTGAAAAAGGCAAAAAGCCGGTTTTAATTGAAACTGCTGTGGTTTCGACGAATGCGGATGAGTTGATGCAAAATAGACTCAACCTTTTATATAAGACGCTAAGTGAAATAGCAAAAAAACATATTCCTACTGTTATGGTTGTTGAAAAATTGTTTTTTAACACAAACACTAAAACCGCAATAACGGTGGGGCAGGCGAGGGGAATTTCTTTACTTGTTGCTTCACGTGGAAAAATGGATTTGTTTGAATACACAGCACTTGAAGCTAAGTTAGTTTTAACAGGCTATGGAAGATCGGATAAGAAAGTTGTTCAAATAGCTGTTAAAGATTGTTTAAAATTGAAGGAAGTCATTAAGCCTGATGACGCATGCGATGCGGTTGCTATGGTACTTTGCTTTTTAGAAAAAGAGCACAACCCTTTATATAGGGCTAAAGCTTATGCTAAGAAAAAGAAATGATTAATTTAAATTTATTAAAGACCTTAAATATTGGAAAGAAAACTCGATTTATGATTTTTTCGTTGTTCGTTGTTGTTTTGCTCCTTGCGGTTTCTTATACTCAAGGATTTGCACGATTTGCCAGCACAATTTTGGTTTTTGCAGTTATATTTATTGGCACATATGTTACTCAAGTCCCAAACATTAATAAAAGCAATTTTATACCGGTCTTGCTCTTACCTTTACATTTAGTTGGAGGTGCATTACTTTCATTGCAATATTTTCCAAATCTTGGATTTCTGGTTAAAATTTTAGCAATAGTTTTAGTTGGGGCTCTTTTGTATGTTCTTTCTCTTGTTAATAATATATTTTTTGTAACTAGTGAAAATGAAAAAACAATTCCTTTGTTTAGGGTCGCTGTTACTTGGAATAATATTTTATTAATCATTACTGCTATTCCTTTCTTCGCCGGCATTTTTAAAGTTGATGTAAATTCATTTATTCAAAATTTAATAGTTTCTATTTCGTCATTTTTATTTGCTATATATTTAATTAAAACAGAAGAGGTTGAAGATGGTGCAAGACAAATCGGAGCGGGGGAGAGGTTGGTGTTAAGTTTTAGAGTTATGTTCATAGTTTTTGCTTTAAGTACTGCGGTTTCATTTTTTCCAACTGAATCGTTTCTAAGGTCGTTGTTTGTATCATCGATTCTAATGGGAACTCTAGACTATACCCAGTCCCATTGTAGAAATTCATTGAATAAGAAGCATATAGTAGAATACGTTTTAATTGCTCTTACTTTTTTCCTTATTTTAATTGTCTTTAAGCCGTAAGCATGACAAGGAGGCGTAGGGAGAGCGGGGAAGTGACATTAGGGTAATTTTTGGGTTCATAGTCCTATAGCAATTAATACTTAAGAGTGATAATCCCAAGGTACAATTGTCATAGTTATGATCGTCATACATTTTAGTTTCATCTTATAGTTGTAGGTTTGTCATACTTCGTTGACTGGGGCATAGGTTTAGGTGTGGATAACCTTAGGAGGGTTTAGAGCTCACTCTTTGTACTATAAACTAATAATTACACAAGATATAAATTTAATTATTAAATGATTATTACTTAATTTAAAACATTACGAATGCAATTTAATTCATTACCCCCTATTTTGCACGTCTATTTGATTTTTCGGTCTTTGCTAACACTGGATGTCGTTAAACATACATTATACGACGTCTAACATATCTTAACTTTTTATCCCCTTCTTTGTTTTTCTCTTGCTTTTTTTTATTTTTTGTTTTGAAAATTTTATATTTAATTAATTGATAATTTGGTTTAATCCCGAAATATATTCTTATTCCCCTTTTCACCTTTGTGTCTTTTTACTTAACATTTCCCGTTTGGATTTTACTCATTCATTGACATGCGTTGTTTGAATTGGTATAAGTAAATTAGGTCTGGTAGTACCTTATCTCTGCATATTGCAAGGTAAAAAAAGAAGCTCTTGGAAACAGGAGCTTTTTTGTTGTTACAATTAGTAATATCTGGTAATATCATTGTACTGGCAACTTAATCCGCTTCGCAGACAGGCCTGCCATGAGGCTCTAGAATGCCCCAGGTTGAATTTTTAAAATTAATATGACACAAACATCATCTAGAAATAATCTTGAGAAACTTTTAATTAGATATTTGGAATTTTGTGAAGTGGAAAAAAATCTTTCACAGAATACTATAAAAATGTATCACTTTTATCTAATCGATTTTATTTCGTGGCTTAAAAAATATTTTGGAAAAGATTTACTTGATGTTTTAGACATAGACTCTGAAAGTGTAAAAAAATATAGAATAGATTTAAATAGACGGATTAGTTCAAAGTCGCGAGAAGAATATAAAAAGTCAACTCAAAAAACTTTTATGGTTTCGATAAGATCATTTTTAAAATATTTAATAGTTGAGGAAAATTTAAAAGTTTTATCACCCGACCAAATTACATTGGGTAAAGCAGAAGCTCGAATCCCAAAAGTTTTAGAAGGAGATCAATTAAAAGCGTTGTTTAATGTTCAGGATTTAAACAGACGCTCTGGAGTTCGCGACCGCGCAATTTTAGAAATGCTTTTTAGTACTGGCCTTAGAGTTAGTGAGCTTACAAAATTAAATGTTGGTGATGTAAATTTGGAAACCGGAGAATTTAGCGTAGTAGGAAAAGGAAGAAAAGTTCGTACTGTTTATGTTAGTTCTCAAGCGAAAGCATGGATTTCTAAATATATGACGACAAGAAGGGATGACTTTGAACCTTTATTCTTAAGGTATAGCGGAAAAAGAATGGAAGAAAATGATTTAGATGGAGATTCTTTAAGATTAACCCCAAGAAGTGTTCAAAGACTGGTTAAAAAATACGTTTTAAGAGCCGGAATTGCAGTTGATGCAACTCCGCATACGTTAAGACATAGTTATGCAACTGGGCTATTGCGAGAAGGTGCTGATTTAAGAAGCGTTCAAGAACTTTTAGGGCATTCAAATGTTTCAACTACGCAAATTTATACTCATATCACAAACCGTCAATTGAAAGATATTCATAAGAAATATCACAAAGATATTGGGGAGTAGAAACAGTTACTAGACTACCCTATTTGATGTACGTTGTGAACGCCATTTTCATGAAGTCCGGTATGAGTAATTCTAATAAATTCAGCTTTTTCCCAGAGTTCGTTTATATTTCTGGCGCCACAATAGCTAAATCCCGATCTAACTCCTGCCATTAGCCTTTCAACAACGTCTGCTACCGATCCTTTATAACGAATAAGTGCCTCTACCCCCTCAATATGCTTTGTATATGAATTTCCTTTATCTGTTGAATCGTTTCCAATGTGTTTTAATTTTTCCTCTAAAGAAGTGGAAGCGTTGTATTTTTTAAATTTTTCTTCGTTTACCATTACTATTTCACCCGGAGCTTCGTCCGTTCCTGCAAGTTGAGAACCTGAAATAATAGCACTTGCGCCAATAGCAAGCCCTTTAACAATATCTCCTGAATTTTCGGTTCCTCCATCTGCTAAAAGAGTTTTTCCAAATTCTCTTGCAGCTCTAGCGACTTCAAGAAGCGCAGTTATTTGGGATACTCCAAATCCGGTTTGAATTCTTGTTGTACATATTGTTCCATTCCCAACCCCAACTCGAACACTATCTGCACCTGCTTCAAAAAGAGCTTTTGCGCCTTCATAAGTTGCGATTACCCCTGAAATTATTGTTAAGTTAGGAAATCTATTTTTTAATTCTCTTGTTGCGTCAATCGCTTTTTTTAATTGAGCATGTGCGACATCTAAAGTTATAATATCAGCTCCTGCATTTGCTAACTTCTCTGCTCTACCCATGAATCCATCTTTGCATCCAACTGCTGCTGCTGTTAAAACTTTTGCTTTTTTTACTTTCGATACTTTCCCCGCCTGAATATCCTCACTGTCAAATCTTGGTAAAATTCCAAGTCCGCCAAGTTTTCCCATTGCTATGGCCATTTCAACTCCGGTTACTGTATCCATATTTATACTAATCAAAGGAATTTTAAGTTTATGTAGAGGAGAAAGATTAGTTTCTAAATTTATATTTGATCTTGAGTCTATTTCTGAGTATTGTGGTACTAAAAGGACATCGTTATAAGAAAGTGCGATTGGAATATCGTTTTTGAACACATGGTTCATGCTACGTTAGAATAATTTCTAAGTCAACAAGTAATTTAGTACATGATATAATAGGCGAATTGCCCACCCACTCAATGAAAGGAGACTAAAATGACTCTCGGAGATTTGGTAGTGTTTCATCCTTCACTGGCAGTGATGGCTTTAGGAATTATTGCACTTATTTTTGCTGTTCCAGTTACTCTTTTGTTTGCACTTGCTTTTGGAACTCGCCAAAAAGATGATGATTCGCCGATAAAAGATTGGATCAAAGAGGAATAAGTTTTTTTGTTTACGTTTGAGTTTGCCCGGAATATTTCACCTTTGGTGGATTACTCCGGGCTTTTGTTTAATTGGACTAAAAGACATTCTATGAATTTCGCAGTGCCCGAACTTTCTCAAGTTCTCAATATGAAGCTTTGTTCCATACCCTTTATGCCTATCAAATCCGTATTCTTCGTATTCTTTGTGTAGTTCCCTCATTAAATTATCTCTAAAGACTTTGGCAATAATTGAGGCAGCAGCAATACTAATGCTTAATTTGTCTCCGCTTCTTATATTTGTCTGAATTTCGGCCGAAAGTCCTTTTATGGCAAAAGCATCGGTAAGAATATGCTGTGGTTTAACTTTTAATTTTTTTATTGCGTTGAAAAATCCCATTTGAGTGCATTTTGAAATTCCTATTTTATCAACTACCTTGGAACTAATTACTTCAATTGAAGTTGAAATACATATTTTATAAATAAATTCAGAAGCAATTTCTCTATTTTTTTGTGTTAATTGCTTGGAGTCCTTTATATTTTCTAGTTTCAGATGTTCAACGTCGTTATTTCTATATTCTGTGAAGATTTTCTCTAAATCTAAAATAACTGCCCCAACAACAAAAGGTCCGGCTAAGGCTCCCCTCCCCACTTCATCAACCCCTGCGATATATCTTATTCCTTTATTTAGCAAATTAAGTTCGTATTTTATAAGTTTATTATGCAAGGAGCCCCCTAGTCTTTGCGAAGAGATTCTAAAAATTTACTCATGGCTAAAACCGAACACAAAGAATCGTAATCAAATCTTGCGTCCATACATGTAATAATTTTTGTTTTTGATTTTATTAGGTCTAAAATTTCTTCCGGAGTATTATTCTTCCTCATCTTCGTTTTCTGCTAATAACGTAACACTTGTAACTTCTTCGCTTGAATCAAGCTTAATTAGTCTAACGCCTTGTGTTGCCCTGCTTAATTTTGGAATTTGTTTCTCCGCAAGTCTTATAATTTTTCCGCTTGTTGAGGCAATAAGTAAATCAAACTTTACACTGTGGCTTTGAATTCTCGCCGAAACTAATTGTCCTGTTTTTTCAGTAACTTTGTAAGTTAAAATTCCCGAACCGCCTCGATTTTGTGTTTTATACTCGTCAACAGTAGTCTTTTTCCCGTAACCTCTTTGAGTGACTATAATTAAATTATTATCCTTTGTATCTTTTGAAAAAACCTCCATTCCAATAACTTTGTCTCCTTTGTCTAGTTTTATACCAATAACTCCGCTTGCAGCTCTTCCCATGGCTCGAACGTCATCTTCGTTAATTCTTATTGATTGACCCATGATTGTAATTAACATAACATCATCTTTACCTGACGATATTTTTACCCATGATAAATTGTCTCCCTCGTCCAATTTA
>Ga0209343_10001181_pt1 | contig 35735 bp, 35 predicted proteins | sample RifCSPlowO2_02_FD_184026 | JGI IMG/M metagenome (GOLD analysis project Ga0209343, IMG submission 184026) | Groundwater microbial communities from Rifle, Colorado - Rifle CSP2_plank lowO2_0.2 (SPAdes) (version 2) | ecosystem: Environmental > Aquatic > Deep subsurface > Groundwater | place...
GCGAGGGGTTGCCTTCATTGCTGATGCCGGCGCGCACATGCTTGAAGGTGTCGCTGCCGGTCAGGTGGCGTTTCACCAGATTGGGCAGTTCCAGGTCCTCGAACATAAAGTCGAGGAACTCTTCCTGGGTGATCTGGAAGACGAACTCATCCATGCCCTCGCCGGTATTGCTGGCCTTGCCCGCGCCCTGGCCGCTGCCGCCGCCTGGGGGGCGGGCGATGCGCTCGCCGGCGGTGAATTCCTTGTTGCCTGGATGCACTGTGGTCTGTCTGCCACCGCGGCCATGGTGCAACAGGGGCTCGTCGATATCGCGGCCGGGAATGCTGATCTGTTCGCCATGCTCCATATCGGTGATGGAACGCCGGCTGACCGCTTCCTCGACGGCCTTCTTGATATGGTCACGGTAGCGCCGCAAGAAACGCTGACGGTTGACCGTGCTCTTGTTCTTGCCATTCAGGCGTCGATCGATCACATGGCTCATCACTGCCCTCCGTGCGCTGCAGACATCAGGCGCAAGCTGCAGCAGAGCCGCGTTTGGCGTGCTCTGCCGGGCTTGGCGGCCTGTCGCATCAGGCCGCTTTATTGCGATTTACGAACCCGCAGATACCACTCGGAGAGCAGGCGCACCTGCTTGTCGGTGTAGCCGCGTTCGACCATGCGAGTGACGAAGTCGTTGTGCTTCTGCTGGTCCTCCTTGCTCGCCTTGGCGTTGAAACTGATGACCGGCAGCAGGTCTTCGGTGTTGGAGAACATCTTCTTCTCAATCACCACGCGCAGCTTCTCGTAGCTGAGCCAGGTCGGGTTCTTGCCATTGTTGTTGGCCCGGGCGCGCAGCACGAAGTTGACTATCTCGTTGCGGAAATCCTTCGGATTGCTGATGCCGGCCGGTTTCTCGATTTTTTCCAGCTCTTCGTTGAGCGCCACGCGGTTGAGAATCTCGCCGGTTTCCGGATCGCGGTACTCCTGGTCCTGAATCCAGAAGTCGGCGTACAGCACGTAGCGGTCGAAGATGTTCTGTCCATACTCGCTGTAGGACTCCAGGTAGGCGGTCTGGATCTCCTTGCCGATAAACTCGATATAGCGCGGCGCCAGGTATTCCTTGATAAAGCGCAGGTAGCGCTCGCGAACCTCGGCGGGGAACTGTTCCTGCTCGATCTGCTGCTCCAGCACATAGAGCAGGTGCACCGGGTTGGCGGCGATCTCGTGGGGGTCGAAGTTGAACACCTTGGACAGGATCTTGAAGGCGAAGCGGGTCGACAGGCCGTTCATGCCCTCGTCGACGCCAGCGGTGTCGCGGTATTCCTGGATCGACTTGGCCTTGGGATCGGTGTCCTTGAGGTTCTCGCCGTCGTAGACACGCATCTTCGAGTAGACGTTGGAGTTTTCCGGCTCCTTCAGGCGGCTCAATACCGAGAACTGCGCGAGCATCTTCAGGGTGTCCGGCGCGCAGTGCGCCTTGGCCAGGGAGCTGTTGGCCAGCAGCTTGTCGTAGATCTTGATCTCGTCGGTGACGCGCAGGCAATAAGGCACCTTGACGATATAGATGCGGTCGATAAAGGCTTCGTTGTTCTTGTTGTTACGGAAGCTGTGCCATTCGGATTCGTTGGAGTGGGCCAGCAAAATGCCGCTGAACGGCAGGCCGCCGAGGCCTTCGGTGCTGTTGTAGTTGCCCTCCTGAGTGGCGGTCAACAGCGGGTGCAGCACCTTGATCGGCGCCTTGAACATCTCGACGAACTCCATCAGGCCCTGGTTGGCCCGGCATAGCGCGCCGGAGTAGCTGTAGGCGTCGGCGTCGTTCTGCGGAAACTCCTCCAGCTTGCGGATATCCACCTTGCCCACCAGGGAGGAAATGTCCTGGTTGTTCTCGTCGCCCGGTTCGGTCTTGGCGATGGCGATCTGGTTGAGGATCGAAGGGTAGAGCTTGACCACGCGGAACTGGCTGATATCGCCACCGAACTCCTGTAGGCGTTTGGTCGCCCAGGGCGATATGACGGTGCTCAGGTAGCGCCGTGGAATGCCGTACTCCTCTTCGAGAATGGCCCCATCTTCGCTGTCGCTGAACAGGCCCAGGGGCGATTCGAACACGGGCGAGCCCTTGATCGCATAGAAGGGCACCTTCTCCATCAGTTGCTTGAGCTTTTCCGCCAGCGACGACTTACCGCCACCCACCGGGCCGAGCAGATAGAGAATCTGCTTCTTCTCTTCCAGGCCCTGGGCGGCGTGGCGGAAGTAGGAGACGATCTGATCGATGCACTCTTCCATGCCATGGAAGTCGGCGAAGGCCGGATAGCGGCGGATCACCTTGTTGGAGAAGATTCGCGACAGCCGCGAATTATGCGAGGTGTCGAGCAATTCCGGCTCACCTATGGCCAACAGCAGGCGTTCGGCTGCCGAGGCGTAGGCGCTGCGATCCTGTTTGCACAGTTCGAGGTACTCCTGGAGGGTGAGTTCCTCCTGCCGAGTCGCTTCGAAACGTTGTTGGAAGTGGCTGAAAATGCTCATGACTTCACCTCGCTCGATGCTTGGAGCCGGTGCCGGTGCCGGATCGGTCGTGCGGGGCTGCTGGTCGGCTGACGCGTCAGCCGATAAAAGTCCCCCAGAACAGCTAAAAGTCGTACCGATGGCCCGGGCGCCGGTTGGCCGGCTCTACCTTATTTTGGATGGCCTGAGCTAAAGGATAGTTCGTAATCGGCGAGGTCAAGGGCTGCGCAACGATAACAGGATATTACCGTTAGTCGGGATCGGCCGGCAGGCCAGGGCCGGTGCGGCCTGGCTGGCTTGAAAATTATTCTTCGGGCTGGTCTTCAGGGGATTGTGCGGTGTCGGCGGGGAAGGTGGCGCGCCACAGCTCGAAGCCGCCGTCGAGGCTGTAGACGTCGCTGAAACCCTGACCGACCAGGTAGGCTGCGGCGCTCTGGCTGGAGTTGCCGTGGTAGCAGGTGACTATCAGCGGCGCGTCGAGATCGGCCTGGCTGATAAAGGCATGCAGCGAGTGATTGTCCAGGTGCAGGGCACCGCTGATATGGCCGGCGGCAAAGCTCTGCGGGTCGCGGATGTCGACCAGCACCGCGCCTTGCTGGCGCAGCGCCTGGGCTTGTTCTGGGGGGATGCGTTTGAATTCGCTCATGCGGGCTCCTTACAGTCGCAGCGCTGTTGTTCGCCGCTGTCGATATTTAGCAGGGTCATCTGGCCGCCCCAGACGCAGCCCGTGTCGAGGGCGAACAGCCCTGGTTCCTGGCATTGTCCCTCGAGAGCGGCCCAGTGGCCGAAGATGATTTTCTGGCCGCGGGTCTTGCGTTGCTTGTGACTAAACCAGGGGGCAAAGCCTGGCGGTGCACTACCCACGCCTTCCTTGCTCTTCAGGTCGAGGGTGCCGTCGGCTGTGCAGAAGCGCATGCGGGTGAAGTAGTTGGTGATCACCCGCAGGCGGGTTACGCCATGCAGATCACCGTCCCACTTGGCCGGTTCGTTGCCGTACATGCCATCGAGAAACAAGGGGAAGCGGGCATCGTCCTGCAACGCCTCCTCGACTTCGGCGGCGAGCCTGAGGGCCTTCTTCAGCGACCATTGCGGCGGGATGCCGGCGTGCACCAGGGCGACATCCCGTTCGGCGTCATAGTGCAGCAGCTTCTGCCGGCGCAGCCAGTCGAGCAGGTCGGCGCGGTCCGGTGCGTCGAGAATCTCCTGCAGGGTATCGGCTTTTTTCAGGCGCTCGATATTCTGCGCCGCGGCGAGCAGATGCAGATCGTGATTGCCCAGCACGCAGGTCACGGCCTCGCGCATGCCGTAGAGAAAGCGCAGGGTCGCCAGCGATTCGGGGCCGCGGTTGACCAGGTCGCCGACCAGCCACAGCTGGTCGCGCGCCGGGTCGAAGGCGACGCGTTCGAGCAGGCATTGCAGGGGTTTCAGGCAACCTTGTAGGTCGCCCACGGCATAGGTCGCCATCAGTGCAGCGAGCCCGGCACCGCCAGGCGGAAGGGCGCGATCAGGGCATCGAAGCGCTTGCCGTCTTCGCCGAGCATTTGATAGCTGCCCTGCATGGTGCCGACGCGGCTGCTCATGACGGTGCCGCTGCTGTAGGTGTAGCGATGCCCTGGGGTTATCAAGGGTTGCTGGCCGATTACGCCGGCGCCGCGCACTTCCTGCACGCGGCCGTCACCATTGGTGATGATCCAGTGGCGCGACAGCAGCTTGGCCGGCACTTGCCCGGTATTGCTGATGGTCACCGTGTAACTGAAGGCGAAGCGATTTTCTTCCGGCTGCGACTGCTCCGGCAGGTAGCGGGTGACGACGCTGACATCGATTTGGTAACGGGGATCGCTCATGGGCAATAACTCGATAGGCTGCCGATCAGTCTAGCTACCATCAGCTGGCGCTGGGCTGGTCGGCCAACTGGTCCGCCAGGCGGACGAAGGCGGCCAGGTCCAGTTGCTCCGGGCGCAGGCTGCCATCGACGCCCGCCGCTTCAATGGCCGCGGTAGGCAGCAAGGCCTTGAGCGTATTGCGCAGGGTCTTGCGGCGCTGATTGAAGGCTTCGCGCACCACGCGCTCGAGCAGGTGATGATCCTTGGCCGGGTGCGGCAGCACCTCGTGGGGCACCAGGCGCACTATGGCCGAGTCGACTTTCGGCGGTGGGTTGAAGGCGCCCGGGCCGACGTTGAACAGATGCTCGACCCGGCAGTGGTACTGCACCATGATCGACAAACGCCCCCAATCGCCACCACCCGGCTCGGCGGCCAGGCGCTCGACCACTTCCTTCTGCAGCATAAAATGCATGTCGCGAATTAGTGCGGCGTTGCTCAGCAGGTGGAAGATCAGCGGCGTGGAGATGTTGTACGGCAGGTTGCCCACCACCCGCAGGCTGTGGGGCGCGGCCTGCAGCTGGTTGAAGTCGAATTTCAGCGCATCGCCCTGATTCAGGCGAAAGCGCGGGTTGTCGCCGAACTGGCCCTGCAGGATGGGGATCAGGTCGCGGTCCAGTTCGATCACGTCGAGTTGGGCACCGCTGTTCAGCAAACCTTCGGTAAGCGCGCCCTGGCCCGGGCCGATTTCCAGCATATGCTCGCCTTCGCGGGCATGGATGGCGCGCAGAATGCGGTGGATCACCCCGGCGTCATGCAGGAAATTCTGGCCAAAACGCTTGCGTGCGCGGTGTTGGTATTCGGACATCGGGGCGGCTCCAAGCTTCAAGCCGCAAGCTTAAAGCGAAAACAAAGAGCGGCAGTTTAACAGCATTGGCGGCGCAAGCCGTAGGCTGGCTTTCGCGCGGCAAACCCCGGCGCCCTTAGTACCGATTCGCTGGGTTTCGGTGCTGCGCGCCGCTACCCAGCCTACGCCTGACTGGCCGCCATGGCGTAGGCGGTTTGCAGGGCGACCTGCAGGCTGCCGCAGTCGATCTTGCCGCTGCCGGCCAAGTCCAGCGCGGTGCCGTGATCGACCGAGGTGCGGATGATCGGCAGGCCCAGGGTGACGTTGACCGCAGCGCCAAAGCCCTTGTACTTGAGCACCGGCAGGCCCTGGTCGTGGTACATGGCCAGCACGGCATCGCAGTGCTCCAGGTACTTGGGGGTGAACAGGGTGTCGGCGGGCAATGGACCAAGCAGATCCATGCCTTCGCGGCGCAGCAGCTCCAGGGTCGGCTCGATAATCTCGATCTCCTCGCGCCCCAGATGACCGCCTTCGCCGGCATGGGGGTTGAGGCCGCAGACCAGGATGCGTGGCCGGGCGATGCCGAATTTCGTCCGCAGGTCGTGATCGAGGATGCGCGTCACCCGCGCCAGACGCTCGGCTGTGATGGCGGCGGCGACATCCTTGAGCGGCAGGTGCGTGGTCACCAGGGCCACGCGCAAGCCATGGGTGGCCAACATCATCACCACTTGCTCGGTCTGGGTCAGCTCGGCGAGAAATTCGGTGTGGCCGGAGAAGGCGATGCCGGCCTCGTTGATCACACCTTTATGCACCGGGGCGGTGATCATGCCGGCGAAGTGCCCGTCCAGACAGCCTTGGCCCGCGCGGGTCAGGGTTTCCAGCACATAGGCGGCATTGGCTGTATCCAGTTGGCCGGCGACCACCGGGGCGCCCAGCGGCGTATCCCAGGCATACAGGCTGCCGGCTTGCGCCGCTTGGGTCGGCCAGGCGCCGGGGCCGACCTCGAGCAGCCGAATACTCAGGCCCAGTTGCCGCGCACGCTCAGCCAGCAGGGCGCTGCTGGCGATGGCGACGAGCGGCTGTGGTTGTGCCTCGCGCGCCAGCAGCAGGCACAGGTCTGGGCCAATCCCGGCGGGTTCGCCAGGGGTCAGTGCGAAAAGACGGGGAGCGGTCATCGGCTGGCTCTCGGTAGTTATGCGCCAACTCTGTTGGGGCGGCAGTGATTAGTAAAGTGGCGCGCTACGGGCCGGCGAAAAAAAGCCCGGCTCTGCGTGTTGCACAGGGCCGGGCTGGGTGTTGCTGTGGCTGTCGGCGCGAGCGCCGGCAACCTCGGGCTCGGCCCGTTAGAGCTTGCTCTCGACGTAGGCTTCGTCGCGGATCTGGCGCAGCCAGGCTTGCAGTTCTTCGTCGTACTTGCGGTTGCGCAGCACGGTCAGCGCTTGCTGCTTGCGGAACTCCTCGCTGCTGTCGGTGGCGCGACGGCCCATGACTTCCAGCACGTGCCAGCCGTAGGGGCTCTTGAAGGGTTTGGACAACTCGCCGGCTGGCGTGTTGTTCATCACTTCGCGGAACTCGGGGACCAGGACGTTCGGGTCGATCCAGCTGAGCACGCCGCCGTTAAGCGCCGAGCCCGGGTCTTCGGAGAAGCTCTTCGCCAGCTCGGCGAAGTCTTCCCCTGTTTGGATGCGCTGGTAAAGGCGCTCGACCAGGCGTTGGGTTTCGGCTTCGCTGCGAATTTCGCTGGGCTTGATCAGGATATGGCGGACATTGACTTCGTCACGTACCTGGCTGTCGCCGCCGCGTTTCTCCAGCAGCTTGAGCATGATAAAGCCGCCCGGGGTGCGCAGCGGTTCGGTGACTTCGCCAACCGACAGGGCGCTGAGCATGGAGTCGAAGGGCGGTGGCAGCTGGCCGGCTTTACGCCAGCCCATTTCGCCGCCTTCCAGCGCAGTTTCGCTGGCCGAACGGGCGATGGCCAGTTGGGCGAAATCGGCACCCTGCTGCAGTTGCTGATACAGCTCCTGGGCCTGGCGTTCGGCGGCCTGAATATCTTGCGGCGAGGCGCCTTCGGTCACCGGGATCAGGATATTGGCCAGGCGGAACTCTTCCGACAGTTGCATCTTGCCCAGGTCAGAGGCCAGGAAGTTCTGCACTTCCTGGTCGGTGACCTGAATGCGCTCGGCCACCCGGCGCTGGCGCACGCGGCTGATGATCATCTCGCGGCGCACCTGGTCGCGGGCGTCGACATAGGATAAGCCGTCGGCCACCAGGGCGGCGCGGAACTGCTCGATGCTCATGCCGTTGCGCTGGGCAATGGTGCCTATGGCCTGGTTCAGCTCTTCATCGGTGATGCGAATGCCGGAGCGCTCGCCAATTTGCAGCTGAATATTCTCGATGATCAGGCGTTCCAGCACCTGCTGGCTGAGCACATGCTCGGGCGGCAGGGCCGCGCCGCGCTGCGCTATGGTTTGTTGCACCTCGCGCAGGCGGGCGTCGAGCTGGCTCTGCATCACCACGTCGTTGTCGACGATAGCTACAACGCGGTTGAGGGGTTGTACTTCGGCTTGCGCCGCAGCACCCAGAAACAGCGCGCCCAGCAGCAGGGGGCGCACGCAATCAGAAAGCTTGGTCTTCACGTTCACGATAACCTTGAATGCCTTGGTCGAGGAAAGTCTCAACTTTATTACCCACTACACCACCCAGGCCCTTGAGCACGATCTGCAGGAAGATCCCACGATCCGGCTCGTCGTTAAGCGCCGGGTTCAAGCTGACTTCGTCGTAGTCGATCCAGTAACGGTTGATCAGGCGCAGTTTCCAGCAGCAACTGTCGTACTCGAAGCCAGCGAAGGCTTCCAGGGTGCGGTTGCGACCGTAGTCATACTGCCAGCGAGAAATCGCACTCCACTGCGGCACTATCGGCCAAATCACCGAGAAGTCGTGCTGGCTGATCTTGTAGTAGTCCTCGATAAAGTTCGGGCTGCCCGGCACGCCGTAGTCACCGCCGCCCACTACCCAGTTACCACTGGCCTGGTCATAGCGCACGCTGTCGTTACGGTAGCGATAACCGGCGTTGACCACCTTGTTCGGGTTATCTTCCGGCTGGTAATGGAACATCGCGCTACCCGAGCGGGTGCTGTGGGTATCCGGGTCCCAGTTGAAGTCCGAGGAGAAGCGCCAATCGCGGTTAAAGCGATACAGGTATTCAAGTGCGTAGGGTGACTGCGATGCCTGCGAGTCTGCGCGGGTGCGATAGTCGATGCCGGGCATCTGCACCTTGCGATCGGCAAAGTAGAAGGCCTGACCGATGCTGAAACTCTGCCGCTCGAAGCCGTTCGGCTCGATCCAGCGATTGGTCACGCCCAGCGACAGTTTGTTTTCGTCGCCGATGCGATCCTTGCCGGAGAAGCGGTTCTCGCGCCACAGCGAGGAATAGCTAAAGCTGCTTTCGCCGCTGTCGAAGACCGGGATATCGGTCTGGTCTTCCTCGGGTACATAGAGGTAGAACAGGCGCGGCTCCAGGGTTTGCCGATAGTTCTTGCCGAACCACTGGCTATCGCGGTCGAAGTACAGGCCGCTGTCCAGGCTAAACATGCCTAGGCCACGGCTCTGGCTGCTCTTGTAGTCTTGTTCAGCGAGGAAACTACCCACTGGGGCATTAGCAATATCGGCTTTGCCTTTGGAATCCAGGCTTAGGTCGTAGTTGGTCTGCAGGTAGGTGACCTTGGGCGTGACGAAGCCCCAGGTCCAGTTCAGCGGCAGGCTGACCGCCGGCTCCAGATGCAGGCGTTCGCCATTGGCGCGGGCCAGGCCTTGAATCGCGGTGTCATACCAGGGCTGCTCAATCACCCCATCTTCGTTGATAAAGTTGCCGCTGCGCAGATCGCGATCGAAACGCACATATTCAGTGCCGTACGTGAAGTTCAGGCCGCCCGGCTGAAAAGGCAGCTTGCCGTCCAGGGTCAGCTGCGGCAGACGGTTATAGGGCGTGACATCGGTGATATTGGCCAGCTCATAGGCATGCGCATTGAGGCGCGCCGTATAGCTGTCGCCGCGATAGGTCAGGGTGCCGCGCTGGTCGACAGAGCTGGTGGAGCTGATACCCAGGTCGCTGTCCAGATCCTGGAAGTAGTAAGGGTCGCTGATGTCGGTGTAGTCGACCTCAGCCAGCAGGCGCGAGTCCAGGCCGGTCTTGTGCTGCCAGCTGTACATCCAGCGCTGGTCCTCGTATTCCGACTGCAGCTTGCGATCGTCGTTGCTGTCGTCCAGGTAGGCCGCGCCCACCTGGCCTTCGCTGCTCTTGGTGAGGTAGCGGAACTCGCTTTCCATCAACAAGCCGCGATCGCTCATATAGGTTGGATAGAGCGTGGCATCGTAGTTCGGTGCCAGGTTGAAGTAGTAAGGCGTTTGCAGGGTCAAGCCGTTGTCGTCTGAGCTGCTGAGGCTCGGCGGCAGGAAGCCGGACTGGCGACGATCGTCGATCGGGAAATAGATATAGGGGGTGTAGAACACCGGAATGTTCTTCACCCGCAGGGTCACGTTGGTCGCGGTGCCGAAGCCGGTGGCTGGGTTCAGGGTGATGTTCTTGCCTTTCAGGTGCCAGGCGTTGCTGCCCGGTTCGCAGCTGGTGTAGGTGCCATCTTTCAGGCGGATGATGGCGCTTTCTTCACGCTTGGCGTAGAGCGCGCTGCCGCGGGTATGGCTCTTGTGCAGCACATACTCGGCGTTATCGACCTTGGCCTCGCCGTTGTCCAGTTGCAGCTCGGCGCGGTCACCGACCACCAGCATGCCCTGATCGCGCAGGCGCACATTGCCGATCAGCTCGCCGCGGTTTTCCGCTTGGCGCAGATTGGCTTCGTCAGCCTCGACCTGCATGCCGGCCTGACGCAGCACCACATCGCCCGCCAGGGTCGCGACCTGTTGCTCCTGCTCGTAGCGCGAGGCTTTGGCCGATACGAACAGCGGCGCCTCGTCCATCGGCGTCTGATCCCTCATGCCTGGACGAGTCGGCTCGACATAAGCGCCTGCGCAGTACGGGCCGGTTTCGGCCAGCTGGGCGGCGCTGAGGTTTTCTCGCGGAATCCAGTCCAGGTGGCTATAGTCGGCACTGCGCGAGCTAAGGCCTTTACCGCGGCTTTCAGTCACCAAGGTCGCTTGCGCGGCTTGTTCCTGAGTCTGCGCCGGTTGGCTTCCGTCAGCCGCCGAGCTGGCGACAGCGTCGCGCGCCACCGGGCGTGCCGGTAGGGCGGCCGCACTGGCTTTAGGGGCGCAAGCCCAACCGCCGGAGGCGGAAACCTGGCAATCGTACTGCTCGGCAGCGACAGCGAATTGAACGGCTACAGGCTGAAGAGCCAGAAGGCTGCCAGTGACTAGTAGAGGGAATTTTTTACGAAACGCGGGGTATTTTACTGCCATCTTATTTTTTCCGGGCTTCCTGCGCGCCATTGGCCCTGAGGCCGCACGCCTCTCGATGGGCTTGAAAAGATGCTGGATAATAAAGCATGACCCGCGCAACGGCTAGCGCCGTCGGAGACCCTTGTAATGCCTGATGCAGATATACGCCTGCAATACCTTGAAGACTGGCTTGCCCGGCAGTTGCCAGAGCTCTTTGCCAAGCACGGCTGGGGCGCTGTGCCCGCCGCTACGCTGACCTCTGCCAGCAGCGATGCCAGCTTTCGCCGCTATTTTCGCTGGCAGGGCGCAGGGCGCAGCCTGATCGTGATGGATGCGCCACCGCCGCAGGAAAACTGCGCGCCCTTCGTCACTATCGCCGGCTTGCTGGCCGAGGCCGCGATCAATGTGCCGCAGATTCTCGCCGCAGACCTGGAGCGCGGCTTTCTGCTGCTCAATGATCTGGGGCGGCAGACCTATCTGGATGTGATCGATCCGGATAATGCCGAGCAATTGTTCGCCGATGCGCTGCAGGCGCTTTTGGCCTTCCAGCAACTACCGATGGACAGGGCTCTGCCCAGCTACGACGACGCGCTGCTGCGCCGAGAGCTGCAACTGTTTCCCGAGTGGTATGTGCAGCGCCATCTGGGTATCGAATTTAACCAGGAACAACAGGCGGCCTGGCAGAGCGTCAGCCAATTGCTGATCGACAGCGCCCTGGCGCAACCCAAGGTGCTGGTGCACCGGGACTATATGCCGCGCAATCTGATGCTCAGCGCGCCCAATCCGGGCGTGCTGGATTTTCAGGATGCGGTCTACGGCCCGGTGACCTATGACGTGACCTGCCTGTTCAAGGATGCCTTTCTCAGCTGGCCGGAGGCGCGGGTGCGCGGCTGGTTGGAAGATTATTGGCAGCAGGCGCGAGCCGTTGGGATTCCGGTGCAGGCCGAGTTGGACGACTTCTTGCGCGCCAGCGACCTGATGGGCGTGCAGCGGCACCTCAAGGTGATAGGGATTTTTGCGCGCATCTGCCACCGCGATGGCAAGCCCAAGTACCTGGACGATGTGCCGCGTTTCTTCACCTATATAGAGGCCGTGCTGTCCCGCCGTCCAGAGTTGGCGGAATTAGCAGAGTTATTCGCCAGCTTGCCCAAGGACGTGGCGGTGCCTGCATGAAGGCGATGATTCTGGCCGCCGGCAAGGGCGAACGCCTGCGCCCGCTGACTCTGCATACGCCCAAGCCCTTGGTGCAGGCGGCCGGAGTGCCATTGATCGAGTATCACGTGCGCGCCCTGGCGGCGGCAGGCTTTCGCGAACTGGTGATCAACCATGCCTGGCTGGGGCAGCAGATCGAGGACTACCTGGGCGACGGTACGCGCTTCGGCCTGGGCATCGCCTACTCGGCCGAAGGCGAACCCCTGGAAACCGGTGGCGGGATTTTCCAGGCCCTGCAGCTGCTGGGGGATCAGCCGTTTCTGCTGGTCAATGGCGATATCTTCACCGACTACCCCTTTGCCGAATTGCGCCGCCCACTGGACGGTCTGGCCCATCTGGTATTGGTGGATAACCCGGGGCATCACGCTCGCGGCGATTTCTGCCTGCGTGAAGGCCGGGTGCAGGATGCTCAAGCGGGGCAGGCCAGTCTGACCTATAGCGGTATTGCCGTGCTGTCGCCTGCGTTGTTTGCGGGCTGCGCGGCGGGTGCCTTCAAGTTGGCGCCGCTGTTGCGTCAGGCCATAGCGAGTGGGCGGGTCAGCGGCGAACGCTTCGCCGGCTGCTGGGTGGATGTGGGCACCCACGAACGTTTGGCCGAAGTCGAACGGCTGCTGGCGGCGAGGCCCTGAGATGCTCTGGCCGGTGACCCTGTTAGGCGCTGTGGCGGGCTTGGCGCTGGCCAGCATTCCGGGGGCCATGCTCGGCGGCTTGCTCGGCCAGGTACTGGATCGCCGCTTGCGTCTGAGCAGTTGGGCCGCCCTGCGCGAGCGCCTCGGCGGTAGAGTCGCGCCGCGTGATGACGAGTTGCTGTTTATCCTCCTGGGGCGTCTGGCCAAGTGCGACGGCCGGGTGTTGCAGGTGCATATCCAGCAAACACGTTCGGAAATGCAGCGCCTGGGCCTGGATGCCGAGGCGCAGCGTCGGGCCATCGAGGCCTTTGCCCGCGGCAAGACCGGCCGCGATAGTCTGCGCGCCCCCCTGCGGCGTCAGCGCGCGCACAGCGAAGCCTTGTTGCGCGCCTGTTGGCGCATGGCCTGGGTCGATGGCCGGGTGAGTCAGGGCGAGCACGAGCTGATTCTGCTGTGGGGCAAATGGCTGGATGTACCGGCGGTTAGTCAGGAATTGCTGAGTAATGCCTATGCGCCCAAGCAGAGCCCGCTAGCCTCGACGGCCAGCACAGGCTACCAGCATGCGCTGGGCTTGTTGGGGGTGGCGGGCGATGCCGAACCGGCGCAAATCAAGCAGGCTTATCGGCGCCTGCTCAGCCGTCATCACCCCGACAAGCTGGTCGGCAGCGGGGCTACGCCGGAGCGGGTGCGCGAAGCCACTGAGCGCACCCGTGAGTTGCATCAGGCCTATGACCTGGTGCGCCAGTACCGTGGCTTTCGCTAGCGACTCAGTTGGCCTGGATTTTCAGGCTTAGCCAGCCGCGGATGCGCCGGTACAGCTGTTCCTGTTCCGCCTCGCGGTTGCCCGGCAAGGCCTTCATGGCGACCTGGATATAGGCCGGATGTTTCTGCCGTTTGCTGGCTTGCGAGCGCTGCAGGGCCGCCCGCCGATCGGCCGGCAGGTCCTTGTAGTAGAAGTCACCGGTGGCCAGTTGCAGCGCTGGAATCAGCTCATCCAGGGGCGGTGTATAGCCGGCCGGCAAGCTCGGCGCGACCAGCAGCAGGTTGCGAATGCTGGCGGGTTTGCGCTCGGCCAGATAGCGCGCGGCCCAATAGGCGCCACTGCCATGGCCGAGCAGCACTATGCTCTTGGCCTGTTGCTGTTCGGCAAAGGCGATGGCCGACCCGATACGGGCCAGCACGCGTTCGGCATGGGCTTTCTGTAGCTCCTCCGGGGTTGCCGCTACTGGCGCCGGAGCCGGGGTTGTAGCAGCGTCGGCGGGCGCGGGCTGCGCGGTGGTTTCTGCAGCTGTTTCTCCTGCGCTGGCCTCGGCGGTATCGACGCTGGCGGGGGCGGGCTCCGCTGCTATTTCGGTGCTGCGCGCTGGCGGGGCATCGCCGCTTGGGTCCGGCAGGCTCAGGCTCAGACTATGCCAGCCGGCATCGGGCAGCTTGCGCCGCAGCGGCCCGACAGCCTGCGCCCCGTCGGCGTTGCCATCCTCCCCCGGCACTAGAATCACCGCGCCGCTGGGCTCGCCGACATTGGCGGGTAGCCAGAGGGCGAGAAAGCTCTGGTCGCCGGCTTTCAGTTGCTGCTGTTCCTTCTGTTCCAGTTGCCGCTCGAGCGCTTGGGCGTCGGCCTCGCTGCGCTCCGGCAGGGCGGCGCGCACGTCCTCGGCGGGGGCTGCAGGGGCTGCGGGCGCCTCAAGGGTTGCGGTGGGGGCCTCTTCCTCGGCATGCAGGGGGGCGGCGAGCAGCAGCAGGCTGAGGGCGAGGGCTGTGTGGCGCGAAAGCATGAGGTTCTCCAGCGAACAACGGGGTATCAGCAGCCTAGCCGTTTCGTCATGGCTTTGTCAGGTGTCGGCTGGTGGCGCCAGGCCTTGGATGGGGCTGGTACAATGCGCGCCTTTCGTGAATGCCTCCGAGGTGCGCCATGCAACCCTTCGCCATCGCCCCGTCGATCCTCTCCGCCGATTTCGCCCGCCTGGGTGAGGAAGTGGACAGGGTGCTCGCCGCGGGTGCCGACATCGTCCACTTCGATGTGATGGACAACCACTATGTGCCCAACCTGACCATAGGCCCTATGGTCTGCGCGGCGCTGCGCAAATACGGCATCACCGCACCCATAGATGCGCACCTGATGGTCAAGCCGGTGGATCGCATCATCGGCGACTTTATCGAAGCCGGCGCGACCTATATCACCTTCCATCCAGAGGCCAGTGAGCATGTCGATCGCTCCCTGCAGCTGATCAAGGGCGGTGGTTGCAAGGCCGGTCTGGTGTTCAACCCGGCCACCCCCTTGGAGGTGCTCAAGCATGTGCTGGATAAGGTCGACATGATCCTGTTGATGAGCGTCAACCCGGGCTTCGGCGGGCAGAAGTTTATCCCCCAGACCCTGGAAAAATTGAAAGAGGCGCGCGCCCTGATCGACGCCAGCGGTCGGCAGATTCGCCTGGAAATCGACGGTGGGGTGAATGTGCAGAATATCCGTGAGATCGCCGCCGCCGGTGCCGACACCTTTGTCGCCGGCTCGGCCATCTTCAACCAGCCCGACTACAAGGCCGTGATCGACGCCATGCGCGCCGAGTTGGCCCAGGTGCGTGGGTGAGCATGCTGCGTGAACTGTTCCAGGGCGAGTTGCCGCGTCTGGTGATGTTCGACCTGGACGGCACCCTGGTGGATTCGGTGCCGGATCTGGCTGCCGCCATCGACAAGATGCTGGTGCTGCTGGGGCGGCCCGCCGCCGGTGTCGAACGGGTGCGCGACTGGGTCGGCAATGGCGCGCGGGTGCTGGTGCGCCGCGCCCTGGCCGGCGACCTGCAGCACGGGCAGGTCGAGGACGGGCTCGCCGCCCAGGCGCTCGAGCTGTTTATGCAGGCCTACGCCGAGAGCCATGCGCTGACCCAGGTCTATCCAGGCGTACGGAAAGCCCTCAAGTGGCTGCGTGAGCAACGGGTCGAGATGGCGCTGGTCACCAACAAGCCCGAGCGCTTTATTGCCCCCTTGCTGGATAAGACGGAGCTGGGTGGCTTCTTTCGCTGGATAGTCGGCGGCGACACCTTGCCCCAGCAGAAGCCCGACCCCGCCGCGCTGCTGCATGTGCTGCAACTGGCCCGGGTCGACAGCTCCCAGGCGCTGTTTGTCGGCGATTCGCGCAATGATGTGCTGGCCGCCAAGGCGGCGGGGGTGGCTTGTGTGGCGCTGAGCTATGGCTATAACCATGGCCGGCCGATTGCCGAGGAAAACCCCATGCGGGTGCTGGATGACTTGCGTGAGCTATTGCCGGCTAGCGCGCAGCTGACCATTGCGGATGTTTGAGCGGCGCCGTGCCCAGCTTTGCCGGGCATGCTGGGTTGATTCGCTTTCTGCCCTGCGCTAGTGTGGCCGAACTTTACTCCCGCCTATAGAGAGCTCCGTGGTGGTTACCTGCACGCGCTGGTCCGCAAGAACCGGTATGAAAATCATCAAGGCCCTGGCCCGTTGGCGCTGGCGCCTCTGACCCGATCTTGGCCGCTTAGTCGGCGCGTTTGCACACGACCGTTTTAACCTCAAGCCACGAGGCTGATCATGACCCGCGAAGAATTCCTGCGTTTAGCCGCTGCCGGCTATAACCGCATTCCTGTTGCCTGCGAAACCCTGGTGGACTTCGACACTCCGCTGTCGATCTATCTGAAACTGGCCGATCAGGCCAACACCTACCTGCTGGAGTCCGTGCAGGGCGGCGAGAAGTGGGGGCGTTACTCCATCATCGGCCTGCCGGCGCGCACCGTGCTGCGCGCCTATGAGCATGAGGTGCGGGTCAGCGTCGATGGCGTCGAAGTCGAGCGCCACCAGTGCGAAGACCCGCTGGCCTTTGTCGAGCAGTTCAAGGAGCGCTACCAGGTGCCGACCCTGCCGGGCCTGCCGCGTTTCAATGGCGGCCTGGTCGGCTACTTCGGTTATGACAGCGTGCGTTATGTCGAGCCCAAGCTGGCCAAGGGCGTCAATCCCGATGCGCTCGGCACGCCGGATATCCTGCTGATGGTCTCCGATGCAGTGGTTGTGTTCGATAACCTGGCCGGCAAGATGCACGCCATAGTCCTGGTCGATCCGGCCGATGAGGCCGCGCTTGAGCAGGGTCAGGCACGTCTGCAGGAGATACTGCACAAGCTGCGCCAGCCCATTACCCCGCGCCTGGGGGTGGACCTGGCCGCGCCCTCCGGGGCCGAGCCGGACTTCGTCTCCAGTTTCAAGCGTGACGATTACGAAAACGCGGTCAGGGCGATCAAGGAATATATCCTGGCCGGCGACTGCATGCAGGTGGTGATCTCCCAGCGCATGTCGATTCCGTTCCAGGCGGCGCCCATCGACCTGTATCGGGCGCTGCGCTGTATCAACCCGACGCCTTATATGTACTTCTTCAACTTCGGCGACTTCCATGTAGTCGGCAGTTCGCCGGAAGTGCTGGTGCGCCTGGAGGATGGCCTGGTCACTGTGCGCCCCATCGCCGGTACACGTCCGCGCGGGGCCACCGAGGAGGCCGATCTGGCCCTGGAAGAGGATCTGCTGTCGGATGCCAAGGAGCTCGCCGAGCACCTGATGCTGATCGACCTGGGCCGCAACGATGTCGGTCGGGTTGCCAGCACCGGTAGCGTCAAGCTCACCGAGAAGATGGTGATAGAGCGCTACTCCAATGTGATGCATATAGTCTCCAACGTCACCGGCCAGCTCAAGGAAGGCCTGACCGCCATGGACGCCCTGCGCGCCATTCTGCCGGCCGGCACCCTGTCCGGTGCACCGAAGATCCGCGCCATGGAAATCATCGACGAGCTGGAACCGGTCAAGCGTGGCGTCTACGGTGGCGCGGTGGGCTACCTGGCCTGGAACGGCAATATGGACACCGCCATCGCCATCCGCACCGCGGTGATCAAGGACGGCGAACTGCATGTGCAGGCCGGTGCCGGCATAGTCGCCGACTCGGTGCCGGCGCTTGAGTGGGAGGAGACGCTGAACAAGCGTCGCGCCATGTTCCGCGCCGTGGCCCTGGCCGAACAAACCGTCCCCGACCAGACCCAGCGCTGAGGAGTTCCGCCATGCTTTTGATGATCGATAACTACGACTCCTTTACCTACAACGTGGTGCAGTACCTGGGTGAGCTGGGTGCCGACGTGCAGGTCATCCGTAACGATGAATTGAGCATCGCCGAGATCGAGGCGCTGAATCCCGAGCGCATCGTGGTGTCGCCCGGCCCTTGCACGCCGACCGAGGCCGGGGTGTCCATCGAGGCCATTCGGCATTTTGCCGGCAAGCTGCCGATCCTCGGCGTCTGCCTGGGCCACCAGAGCATCGGCCAGGCCTATGGCGGCGATGTGGTGCGCGCGCGCCAGGTGATGCACGGCAAGACCAGCCCGGTATTCCATAACGACCTGGGCGTATTTGCCGGCCTGAACAACCCCCTGACCGTAACCCGCTACCATTCACTGGTGGTCAAGCATGAAACCCTGCCGGACTGTCTGGAAGTCACCGCCTGGACCCAGCATGCGGACGGCTCGCTCGACGAGATCATGGGCCTGCGGCACAAGACCCTGCATATCGAAGGCGTGCAGTTCCACCCGGAATCCATCCTCACCGAGCAGGGCCACGAGCTGTTTGCCAACTTCCTCAAGCAACAAGGAGGCCTGCGCCGATGAATATCAAGGAAGCCCTTAACCGGGTCGTCAGTCAGCTCGACCTGTCCACCGCGGAAATGCAGGACGTAATGCGCGAGATCATGACCGGCCAATGCACCGACGCGCAGATCGGCGCCTTCCTCATGGGCCTGCGCATGAAGAGCGAGACCATCGACGAGATAGTCGGTGCAGTGCAGCTGATGCGCGAGCTGGCCGCGCCGGTGCGGATCGAGGCGGCGCGCCTGGTCGACACCTGCGGCACCGGCGGCGATGGCATGAATATCTTCAACGTCTCCACCGCGGCGGCCTTCGTGGTCGCCGCCGCCGGTGGCCAGGTGGCCAAGCACGGCAACCGCGCGGTGTCCGGCAAGAGCGGCAGCGCCGATCTGCTGGAGGCCGCCGGGGTCTACCTGAACCTGACGCCTGAGCAGGTGGCGCGCTGCGTGGAGAGCGTCGGCGTCGGCTTTATGTTCGCCCCGGCCCACCATGGCGCGATGAAATACGCCATAGGCCCGCGCCGCGAACTGGGCCTGCGCACTATCTTCAATATGCTCGGCCCCATGACCAATCCGGCCGGGGTCAAGCACCAGGTGCTGGGCGTGTTCAGCCAGGCGCTGTGCCGGCCGTTGGCCGAAGTGCTGCAGCGCCTGGGCAGCGAGCATGTGCTGGTGGTGCACGCCCAGGACGGCCTGGACGAAATCAGCCTGGCCGCGCCGACCTTTGTCGCCGAGCTGAAAAATGGCGTGGTGACCGAGTACAGCATTCAGCCGGAAGACTTCGGCATCAAGAGCCAGAGCCTGATCGGCTTGAGCGTCGAGGGCGCCGAAGAGTCCCTGGCCTTGATCCGCGAGGCACTGAGCAAGCGCAAGACCGAGCTGGGGCAGAAGGCGGCCGACATGATAGTGCTGAACGCCGGCGCAGCGCTGTACGCCTGCGATCTGGCCGGCAGCCTGAAAGAAGGCGTGCAGCTGGCTCACGATGCGCTGCATACCGGCCTGGCCTGGGAGAAGTTGCAGGAGTTGGTGTCCTTTACCGCAGTATTCAAGCAGGAGAATGCAGGGTGAGTATTCCAACGGTTCTGGAAAAGATCCTGGCGCGCAAGGTCGAAGAAGTCGCCGCGCGCCGTGCCCTGGTCAGCCTGGCCGAGGTCGAACAGCAAGCTCGCGCCGCCGCTGCAACCCGCGGTTTCGCCCAGGCCATGTTGGCCCAGGCCAAGCGCAAGCAGCCGGCGGTGATAGCCGAGATCAAGAAGGCCTCGCCGAGCAAGGGCGTGCTGCGCGAGCACTTCGTCCCGGCCGAGATCGCCCAGAGCTATCAGGCCGGCGGCGCCACCTGCCTGTCGGTGCTCACCGATATGGACTTCTTCCAGGGCGCCGACCGCTACCTGCAGGAGGCGCGCAACGCCTGCAGCCTGCCGGTGATCCGCAAGGACTTTATGCTCGATCCCTACCAGATAGTCGAAGCCCGCGCCCTGGGCGCCGACTGCGTGCTGCTGATCGTCTCGGCCCTGGATGACGGGCAGATGGCCGAGCTGGCGGCCACCGCCAAGGCCTTCGACCTGGATGTGCTGGTCGAGGTGCACGATGGCGACGAGCTGGAGCGCGCGTTGAACACCCTGGACACGCCGCTGGTGGGGATCAACAACCGCAACCTGCACAGCTTCGAGGTCAGCCTGGAAACCACCCTGGACCTGCTGCCGCGGATTCCCCGTGATCGCCTGGTGGTGACCGAGAGCGGTATCCTCAATCGCGCCGATGTCGAGCTGATGGAAATCAGCGAGGTGTATGCCTTCCTGGTCGGCGAGGCCTTTATGCGCGCGGACAACCCGGGGGCGGAGCTGGAGCGGCTGTTCTTCCCCGAGCGCAAGCGGGTGATCGCCCGGCCCGACGTGGATTGAATGGACGCAGACAGAAAAAAGCCGACGCATGCGTCGGCTTTTTTATGGCCGGCCATCCCTGGCGGCCACCCTTCGGGCCGTCGCTGCGCGACGTTAAAAATGGCTCCCGGCCATTTTTTTATGCCTGCTGGTTTCAGCGGGTGCCGAACACCACCATGGTCTTGCCTTTGACATTGACCAGGCCCTGTTCTTCCAGGGCCTTGAGCACGCGGCCGACCATCTCCCGCGAGCAGCCGACTATGCGACCGATTTCCTGGCGGGTGATCTTGATCTGCATGCCGTCCGGGTGGGTCATGGCGTCGGGCTGCTTGCACAGGTCGAGCAGGGTGCGCGCCACCCGTCCGGTGACATCGAGGAAGGCCAGGTCGCCGACCTTGCGCGTGGTGTTGCGCAGGCGTTCGGCCATCTGGCTGCCGAGGGCGTAGAGGATGTCCGGGTCCTGCTGGGTCAGCTCGCGGAACTTGATATAGCTGAGCTCCGCCACTTCGCATTCGGTCTTGGCGCGTACCCAGGCGCTGCGTTCCTTCTCGGTGCCGTCCTTCTCGAACAGGCCCATCTCGCCGAAGAAGTCGCCGGCATTCAGGTAGGCGATGATCATCTCGCGGCCGTCATCATCTTCGATCAGGATGGTGACCGATCCCTTAACGATAAAGAACAGGGTCTCGCAGCGATCACCTGCATAGATGATGGTGCTTTTCGCCGTATAACGACGGCGATGACAGTGCGCGAGGAGTTTGTCGAGGTTCTTTATTTTTGGTGTAAGGGTAATAGCGACCATGCCCGAGTCCCGAAGATGTAAAGGTAAGCCTTTGTCTGACAGGCAATTTTTTAATAGTTATCCGGTCAAGTTTGCCAGTAATCCGGCGCCAGCTTAACAAAGCTTGCCCGGCTCGGCTCGGTTTTGCGACGTAGCTAACATCTAGCCGGGAACTCCATAGTCGGTAGACGGGTATCTGGTCGCGAAAAGTGCTGTGCTAAGCTGCCCCCCTTTTTAACAGCGGAGCCTGAGTAATGAAAGCGCGCATCCAGTGGGCCGGCGAAGCCCTGTTTATCGGCGAGTCGGGTAGTGGCCATGCGGTGGTGATGGATGGCCCGCCGGAGAGCGGTGGCCGCAATCTGGGTGTGCGCCCGATGGAGATGGTGCTGATCGGCCTGGGTGGCTGCAGCAACTTCGATGTGGTCAGCATCCTGAAAAAGTCCCGTCAGGCGGTGGAGAGCTGCGAGGCCTTCCTCGAGGCCGAGCGCGCCACTGAGGAGCCCAAGGTGTTCACCAAGATCCACCTGCATTTCGTGGTCAAGGGTCGCGGCTTGAAGGAGGCGCAGGTCAAGCGTGCGGTCGAGTTGTCGGCGGAGAAGTACTGCTCGGCCTCGATCATGCTCGGTCGCGGCGGCGTGGCAATCACCCACGACTACGAGATAGTCGAGTTGGGCGAGTAAGTCAGCCTATGGGCTGCAGCTAACAAGAAGGGCACCCTGGGGTGCCCTTTTTTGTGGGTCGCGCGCGAGCTTGCAGCTACAGCCGATAGGTGCTTGTGGTCATCACCTTGGCCAGCAGGCGCATGCCGAACTTCAGCGGCGCCGGGAAGCGCAGGCCGCCGGCTTCCAGGGCATTGCAGGCGTGCTGCTGTTCGTCGGCGCGCATCTGCTCGAGGATGGCGCGCGACTTCTGGTCTTCCAGTGGTATCTGCTGCAGGTGCTCGTCCAGATGCTTGACCACTTGATCCTCGGTGGCGGCGACAAAGCCCAGGCTGATCTTATCGCTGATCAGCCCGGCGGCGGCCCCCACGCCGAAGGACAGGCCATAGAACAGCGGGTTGAGCACGCTGGGCTGGCTGCCGAGCTGGCGGATGCGTTGCTCGCACCAGGCCAGGTGGTCGATCTCCTCGTCGGCGGCCTGTTCCATGGTGGTGCGAATCTTGGGCAGCTTGGCGGTCAGCGCCTGGCCCTGGTACAGCGCCTGGGCGCAGACTTCGCCGCTGTGGTTTATGCGCATCAGGCCGGCGATATGCTGCGCCTGTAACTCATCCAGCTCGGCTTCTGGCTGGGCTATGGCCGGCGAGGGCCGGCTGGGTTGGCCGCTGAACGGCAGCAAGGTGCGCAGGGCCGCATCGGCTTGCAGCAGTAGGCGATCAACAGGTGAGAAATGACGTTCGCTGGCCATATGGACCTCCGGCGCTGACAACGGCGGCCAGTTTACTCCAATCCCCGGCCCCGGGCTTGATCGAGATCAGGGTCGCTCGCGGAGGATGTGCAAGCCCAGGGCATAGTCCTCGGGCTGCGGTTGTTCTATCTCCCGCAGGCAGGCAAGGCTAGCAGGCCAAGAGCGCGGTGCATCAACCCGGCGGCCAGGTCATCTGGCGTTGGCCAAGCACATGCATATGGATGTGCTGGACGGTCTGGCCGCCCAGCTCGTTGCAGTTCATCACCACGCGGAAACCTTCCTCGCAGCCCTGCTCCTTGGCCAGGCGTTGGGCGGTGAAGAGCATATGTCCGGTCAGGGCGTTGTCCGCTTCGCTCAGATGGAGGAGGGTACTGATGTGCCTCTTCGGGATCACCAGGAAATGCACCGGCGCTCGTGGGCCGATATCGTGGAAGGCGAACACCTGCTCATCTTCATACAGCTTGCGGGCCGGGATTTCCCCGGCGACGATCTTGCAAAACAGACAATCCATGGTCAGTCTCCCGGTCTGTTGAAAGAGACTCGAGTTTAGCGGTGCCCGTTAGCCACGGCCAGAGCGGTCGGGCCCACAAGGAGTTGGTGTGAAAAACGATATTCATGACCTGGGCCTGGTGCTCGATTCCAAGGCCAAACTGATCCTGATCGAGTCCTGGGACGAGGCGCGGGTGCTGGAAACCCTGACCAGTCTGGCGGTCAAGCGCAGTCTGGGCTTGCAGATGTGGTCGGTGACCGAGGGCTTGCAGCGCCTTGGCTTCGGCGGCGAGGCGGGGGACGCAGGCGCGAGCCTGGAGCCGGAAGCCGCGTTGCGGCTGATCAAGGCCGACCCACAGCCGACGCTCTATGTGCTGTGCGATCTGCATCCCTTCCTGGATGACAACCCCAAGCTGGTGCGCCTGCTCAAGGAAATCGCCATGAGCGAGGCCCCGAGCAAGCCGACCCTGGTGCTGGTGTCGCATGCCTGCAAGTTGCCGCCCGAAGTGCAGCGCTATGCGTCGCGCTTTAGCCTGGCGCTGCCCTCCGAAGACGAGTTGCTGGCCATAGTGCGCGATGAGGCCAGCCTGTGGAGCGCGCGCAATCGCAACGCGCGGGTGCGCACCGACAATCGCACCCTGCAGCAGGTGGTGAAGAACCTGCGCGGCATGAGCCATGCCGAGGCCCGCGCCCTGGCGCGCAATGTGATTTGTGACGACGGTGCCATTACCCAGGAAGACCTGCCCGAGCTGAACAAGACCAAGTTCCAGTTGCTCGACCTCGAGGGCGTGCTGAGTTTCGAGTACGACACCGCGCGCTTTGCCGAAGTGGGCGGCTTGAGCAACCTCAAACGCTGGCTGGGCGAGCGTCAGGGCATCTTCCTCGACGGCAAGGGCGTCGATCTGCCCAAGGGCGTGCTGCTGGTCGGCGTGCAGGGCGGCGGCAAGAGCCTGGCGGCCAAGGCCGTGGCCGGTCTGTGGGGCTTGCCCCTGCTGCGCCTGGACTTCGCCTGCCTGTACAACAAGTTCTTCGGCGAAACCGAACGCAATCTGCGCGAGGCCTTGAAGCTGGCCGAGCAGATGGCGCCTTGCGTGCTGTGGATGGATGAGGTCGAAAAAGGCCTGGCCAGTGGCGATCACGATGGCGGTGTCAGCCAGCGGGTGCTCGGCACCCTGCTGACCTGGATGGCCGAGCGCCAGGCGCCGGTGTTTATGGTGGCCACCGCCAACGACATCTCCCGCCTGCCGCCGGAGCTGGTGCGCAAGGGGCGCTTCGATGAGCTGTTTTTCGTCGATCTGCCGGATAGCGCCGTGCGGGCCGAGATCTTCCGCATTCACCTGGTGCGTCGCGAGCTGGAGCCGAGCGGCTTCGACCTGCAGCAACTGGCGGAGACCAGTGCGGGTTTTTCCGGGGCGGAGATCGAGCAGGTGGTGGTCAGTGCCCTGTATGCCGCGCAGGCTCAGCAGCAGTCGGTCAATCAGGCTTTGTTGCTGCAGAGCATCCAGGGCACTGCGCCCTTGTCGGTGATCATGGCCGAAGACCTCGACGCCTTGAGGGCCTGGGCCGATGGCCGCACGGTGAATGCCGGCTAGCCGGCGCTGCTGACCTGGCGGTTCAACCGCCCCGCCAGACGGCGCACCAGCCAGCGCGGCGCCAGGCGCGGGCTGATGGCCAGCAAGCGATTGCGCCAGCCGGGGATGATGATTGCGCGGTTCTTCTCCAGGGCCTTGACGGTGATCAGCGCCACTTCTTCGGCGCTCATCATCAGCTTGCTGTCTTGCAGGGCATCGGCATTCATGCGCGCATTGCGGAAGAAGGCGCTGCGGGTCGGCCCCGGGCAGAGTACTGAGACGCGCACACCGTATCGCTTGAGCTCTTCCCGCAAGCCCTCGGAGAAGTGCAGCACATAGGCCTTGCTGGCGAAGTAGTTGCTCATCCAGGGCCCGGGTTGAAAGCCGGCGACAGAGGCGACATTGAGGATCTGCCCGCTGCCCTGGCCGGCCATGATGCCGCCTATGGCATGGCAGAGGCGGGCCAGGGCCAGCACATTGAGTTCGATCAGCTGCTGTTCGCGGCTCCAGTCCTGGGTCACGAAGGCGCCTGAGGTGCCGATGCCGGCGTTATTCACCAGCAGATCGATGCTGCGCTCGCCCTGTTCCAGCTCATGCAGCAGGCCGCTGACCTGCAAGGGCTGGCTGAGGTCGCAGACGCGAAACAAGACTTCTACGGCAAAACGCTGGGTCAGCTCGCAGGCGATGCTTTCCAGGGCGTCGCGCTGGCGTGCCACCAGGATCAGATTGCGTCCGCGCCGCGCCAGGGCTTCGGCCAGAGCCAGGCCGATGCCGCTGGAGGCACCAGTGATAAGGGCGTAACGGGCCATATGGTTCTCCAAACTGGGGCCTGTTCGACCCCAGGCGACGCGCAAGGTTGCGCGCGGTTTACAGGCCCGCGTCGGCGTACCCCATATAGGCGGGCAGGGCGATGGCGGCAACAATGCCCAGCACTATGATGGCCAGCCAGAGCGCGGCGAGCACCTTGACCGGGGTGCTGTTGGGCGGTGGCGGCGGGCCGAAGCGGTTGGCCTCGGTGCTGCCCGGGATGATAAACATCAGCAGGGAGAACACTCCGCCCACCACCGGCACCAGGTTGAGCAGCAGCAGCCAGCCCGACCAGCCGATATCATGCAGGCGCTGCACGCCGAACAGGATGCCGACCACCGCGATGGCCACACCCACCACCGCCATCAGCACGCCGCCGAGGATTTCCGACACGGCGAAGAAGCCGGCCGCCACCCCGAGCAGCGGCATACAGGCGAGCATCAGTACCAGCGACCAGGCCAGGTAACGCAGGCGGCCAATGCGGCCCTCGCTGCTCAGCGGCTTCAATTCGCCGAATTCGGGCAGGGCTTCGGCCACTGTGGCCTTGGGTGTGGCATAGGGGCTAGCCGTGGCGCCGGCATCGCTAGGTGCCGCTTCTGCGTACAGCGCCTGGCGGGCGATAAACTTCTCGATGATGATGCCGCAGGCGCTGCACTCAGTCGCTGTGGGCTGCTGCTGGCCGCATTTGGGGCAGGTCATCTGCGGGGCGCTGACGGAGCTCGGCTGGGGGCTCGCGCTCGCGCTGGGGTGATCGTCGCTGGCCACCAGGCTCAGGCTGGCGGTGCCATCCTGCTCTTTGCGGACCTTGGCGCCGGCGCGTTGCAAGGCGGCGAGGTACTGGTCGGCCTCGCTTTCGCTGAGGTCACGCTTGATGTCGATGGGGCTGCCGCTGAACAGCGCATTGATCCGTGCGCCATCGCTTTTGAACAGGCGGGAGAGGTTGTCCTTGGCGGTTTCCAGGGCCACGTCGGGCATCAGCTCGCCGCTGAAGACAATCTTGAAACGGGCTTGGCTCATATCGGCTTCCTTGTTGGTGCCTGGGGAGGGCTGCTACAGACTAGCTGGCCTGCAGGCCAGTAAACAAGCCACCTGCGCTGCAAATGTGGACTGCTTTCAGACTCTGTCATGGGGTGCCCAGCGGCCGACCAGGCGCTCGTTGCGCAGCAGGTAGAGCTCCGGGAAGGATTCGATCAGGCCCTCGGCGCGCTGCGGGCGCAGAAATACCCAGTCGTCGACGCCCAGCCCGCTGCTGCCTGAGCCGAGCAGGCGCTCCTGATTGGCGCTGCGGCCATACAGCGCGTCATAGCTCAGCCCCGCGGGGGCTACCGGGTCTGCCGGCCATTGCCCGCCGTACAGGTAGTAGGCCTGCTGGCGGTTGGGGTTCCAGGCCTGCAGCAGTGCCTGGGCGTCGTCGAGAAACGGCAATTGCCCTGCCAGGGCTTTCAGCACCGGGCTGGCGATCCACAGGGCGGGCCGATGGCCGGCCAACAACTCGACATCGAAGTCGCTGGGCTTGAGCAGGGCGGAGCCGACCGCGACCTCATTCAGTGGCGTAGCGCCCGCCGCGTGCAGGGCATAGCTCAGGCTGCCGCCGCCATTGAGCAGTGCCTGGGGCGGCCACAGGTCGCCGAACTGTTTGGCGGTGGCGGCAAAGGCCCGGTAGCGGGCAGTGCTCCGGGCGAACGCATCGGCCTGCTCGACCCAGAAGGGCACGTGGCCGAGATGGCCGTCGTAACCCATCAGTCCGCGAACGCGCAGGGGCGCCGGATTCGCCTGTAACCAGGCAAGGGCTTCGCCCAGTCGGGCCGGCGTGGCGAAGCCGCCACGGGCCATGCCGATATCTATCTCCAGGGCGATCTGCAGGGGTTGGCCCAGCGCTCGGGCCAGCTCGGCATATTCGCCGAGACGCGCCGGGCTATCGACCAACCAGGCCAGTTGCCGGGCGGGGACGAAGGCGCCGCCTGCCGGCAGTTGCTGATAGAAACGCAGGGCGGCGGCAGCGGGCAGGGGTTTGCCCAATAGCAGATCGGACTGCGGAAAGCTCTGCGCCAGCTGATTCAGCTGCGGCTGGTGAAACAGCATAAAGCGCTGGGTGCCGAGCTTGTTCGCCAGGTAGTCGAGCATGCCGATGGAGGCCAGGGATTTGCTCACCAGGCGTAGCGCTAGCTTATTGCCGAGTTGCCGGGCCAGCAGTTCGGCGTTCTGATCGAGGCGCTCGAGGTCGACTATCAGCAGCGGAATGCCCGGGCTCTGCCGGCGCAGCAGCTGGTTGAGCCTGGCGAAGTAGGGCGCGTACGGCTGGCCCTGGTCGCCGGGGCGCAGCGCCCAGCCGCCGAGCAGGCCGATGGCGCCCAGGCCGAGCAGGCTACGGCGTTTCACCTTGGCCAGCGTTGCTGCAGGCGCTGCACCTGGCCGAGCGCGGCGCGGTATTCGTTATCCAGGCGGGCGAGCAGCGTCGCGACCGTGGGCAGGTCGCTGATGGCGCCAACGCCCTGGCCGGCCGACCACACGGTTTTCCACGCCTTGGCTTCCTCGTCCACCGGCTTGAGCTTCTCGCCGTAGTTGAGTTCGCCCTTGTTCTGCAGTTGCTTGAGGTCGTAGCCGGCCATTTCCAGGCTCTGGCGCATAAAGCTCGCCGGCACCCCGGAGACCGCCGGGGTGTGGATGATGTCGGCGGCCTGGGCCTCGAGGATCATCTGTTTGTAGGCCGGCGAGGCGGCATTTTCCTGGGTGGCGATCAGGCGGGTGCCCAGATAGGCCAGATCCGCCCCCAGCAGCTGCGCGGCGAGTACCTCGTGGCCCTGGTTGAGGCAGCCGGCCAGCAGCAGGGTCTTGTCGAAGAACTGACGGATTTCCGCGAGCAGGGCGAAGGGGCTCCAGGTGCCGGCATGGCCGCCGGCCCCGGCCGCCACCGCGATCAAACCGTCGACCCCGGCGGCGGCGGCTTTCTCGGCATGCCGGCGGGTGGTGACGTCATGAAACACCAGGCCGCCGTAGCTGTGCACCGCATCCACCACTTCCTTCACCGCGCCCAGGCTGGTGATCACCAGCGGCACCCTGTGTTCGACGCAGATCGCCAGGTCGGCCTGCAGGCGCGGGTTGCTGCCATGCACTATCAGGTTGACCGCATAGGGTGCCGAGTCCGCCGCAAGACCGGCTTCGATCTCTTCCAACCAAGCCTTGAAACCGCTGCTCTCGCGTTGGTTGAGGGCCGGGAAGCTGCCGATTATGCCGCTGTGGCAACAGGCCAGCACCAGCTGCGGATTGGACACCAGAAACATCGGCGCGGCGACCACCGGCAGGCGCAGGCGCTGTTCGAACAGGGCGGGCAGGGACATGGCGTTTCCTTTTAGCGGGGCGACGAGTTAGAAGGGTTTGACCACCACCAGAATAACGATGGCCAGCAGCGCCAACACCGGCGCTTCATTGAACCAACGATAGAACACATGGCTGCGGCGGTTTTCGCCCCGGGCAAAGGCCTTGAGCTGGGCGCCGCAAGCAAACTGATAGGCAATCAGCAGCAGCACCAGGCCCAGCTTGGCGTGCATCCAGCCCTGGCTAAGGTAGTGGCCGGGGTTGAGGCTGAGCAGGCCGATGCCGAGCCCGACCGTGGCGATCATCGAGGGCAGCATGATGCCGCGGTAGAGCTTGCGCTCCATTATGCAGAAGCGTGCGTGGCTGGCCTCGTCCGTGCTCATGGCGTGGTAGACGAACAGCCGCGGCAGATAGAACAAACCGGCAAACCAGCAGACCATGGCGATGATGTGCAGGGCCTTGAGCCACAGATAGAGCATTATGGGGTCTCGAATCGACAAAGTGCTTCGATAGTAGTGGTCGTTGCCTACGCCGTCATCACCGGCAGCGTTCAAGTGTTGGCCCCTGGCCGAAGCGGCTTTATCATCGGCAGCTTTCCAATGCTGTTATTACAAAGGGGCAAGTGATGATCAAGGTCGGAATCGTCGGCGGCACGGGCTATACCGGTGTCGAGCTGCTGCGTCTGCTGGCGCAGCATCCGCAGGCGCAGGTCGAGGTCATCACCTCGCGCTCCGAGGCGGGCCTGCGCGTCGACGAGATGTACCCGAACCTGCGCGGTCATTATGACAAGCTGGCCTTTAGCGTGCCGGATGTGGCGACCCTGGGCGCTTGCGATGTGGTGTTCTTCGCCACCCCACATGGCGTCGCCCATGCCCTGGCCGGCGAGCTGCTGGCGGCCGGCACCAAGGTGATCGACCTGTCCGCCGACTTCCGCCTGCAGGATGCCGAAGAGTGGGGCAAGTGGTATGGCCAACCCCACGGCGCCCCCGAGTTGCTCGACGAGGCGGTATACGGCCTGCCGGAAGTCAATCGTGAGGCGATCAAGCAGGCGCGCCTGATCGCGGTGCCGGGTTGCTATCCGACTGCGGCGCAACTGGGTTTTATTCCCCTGCTCGAAGCCGGGCTGGCCGATACCACGCAGCTGATCGCCGACTGTAAGTCTGGGGTCAGCGGCGCCGGGCGCGGTGCCAGCGTCGGCTCGCTATTCAGCGAAGCCGGGGAAAGCATGAAGGCCTATGGGGTGAAGGGGCATCGCCATCTGCCGGAGATTCGCCAGGGGCTGGCCCGGGCGGCCGGCAAGGAAGTGGGGCTGACTTTTGTGCCGCACCTGACGCCGATGATTCGCGGCATCCACGCCACGCTGTACGCCACAGTGGCGGATCGTTCGGTGGACCTGCAGGCGCTGTTCGAGCAGCGTTATGCGGGCGAGCCCTTCGTCGATGTGATGCCGGCCGGCAGCCATCCGGAGACCCGCAGTGTGCGCGGCGCCAACGTCTGCCGCATCGCCGTGCACCGGCCCCAGGATGGCGACCTGGTGGTGGTGCTGTCGGTGATCGACAACCTGGTCAAGGGCGCTTCGGGCCAGGCCGTGCAGAACATGAATATCCTCTTCGGCCTGGATGAGCGCCTGGGCTTGTCCCACGCCGCGCTGTTGCCCTGATGGCGGGCTGGGAAGTTCGGCCCAGCGATCCAGGCCGCGCCAGGCGCATGCGCCTGGCCTGGCTGCTGCTGGTGCTGGCGCTGCCACTGGCTTTCTATGCCGGTAGCTGGTGGCAAGCGCGTAGTGGGCCAGTTGAAGGGCAGCAGCAGGCGCGCGTGGCTGAACTGCAGCGCGAGCTGGATACCTTGCGTCAGCGGTTGGCCGTGGTCAGCAGCGGCGAGCAGCTGGCGCAGCAGGCCAATGAACAGAGTCGGCTGACCATCAAGCTCTTGGAAGAGCAGATCTATCAGCAGCAACAGGATCTGGCCTTCTACAAAGGCGTGCTGGCCCCCGCCAGTCGGCGCGAAGGTTTGCGTATCAAAGCCTTTGCGGTGCAGGCCACCGACAGCCCCCAGCTGTTTCGCTACAAGATACTGCTGAGCCGGCTCGGCAAGGGTGACGAGCCGCTGCAGGGGCAGCTGCGGGTGACAGTGCTGGGGACTCAGGCTGGCCGCGAAATCGAACTCGAGTTGGCGGCCTTGACCAAGGGCCTGGCGGATGCCTTGCCTGAGCAGGCGATTCCCTTCGCGTTCAAGCACTTCCAGGCGATTCCCGAGGCGGAGCGGTTTGCCGAGCTGAAACTGCCTGAGGGTTTTGTTCCGCGTGAGATCAAGGTGCAGGCTGAGGTGCAGGGCGCAAAGCCGTTGCTGCGCACATTCAAATGGGGCGACGAGGAGTGATTCTGGCTTATGTGGAATAAAGACAAAAACAAGGCGGATCTGCAGCGCTTCAGTGGCAAGACCAGCCTGATTGCCGTCGGCGCCGAGCTGCAGGGCAATCTGCGCTTCCAGGGCGCGGTGCAGGTGGATGGCAAGGTCAAAGGTAACCTGTTGGCCAGCGAAGGCTTGGTCAGGGTCAGCGTGCAGGGCCAGGTTGAAGGCGAGATCCGCGCCCCCCATATAGTGATAGACGGTGAGGTGATAGGCGATGTCCACGCCAGTGCGCATTTGGAGCTGGGTGCGCGGGCGCGGGTACGCGGCAATCTGTATTACGGCTTGATGGAAATGGCCATGGGCGCCCAGATCGAAGGCCGTCTCTGTCATTTGCAGGATGCGCCGCGACCGTTGGAGCTGCCGGAAAGCCTCGACCCCGTAGAATAGTTGACCGCTTTTCTCAGGTAAGCGGATAATGCCAGCCACCACGCAGTATGGCGCTTAGCGCCGGGAGTTAGTCAGCATGAGCGTCGAAACCTTCACCCCCACGGCTTTGCTATTTACGCAGGGCGCGGCTAACAAGGTGAAGAGCCTGGTCGATGAAGAGGGGAACCCTCGCCTGAAACTGCGCGTATTCGTCACTGGCGGCGGCTGTTCCGGCTTCCAGTACGGCTTTACCTTCGATGAAGAAGTGGCCGAGGACGACACCATAGTCGAGCGCGAGGGCGTCAGCCTGGTGGTCGATCCGATGAGTTTCCAGTATCTGGCGGGTGCCGAAGTCGACTATCAGGAAGGTCTGGAAGGCTCACGCTTCGTCATCAAGAACCCGAATGCGGCTACCACCTGTGGTTGCGGGTCGTCGTTCTCGATCTGATCAGCATTGTTCTTCACCGCACGCCGTGCCCAGTGCACGGCGTTGTCGTTTCTGGGGTCAGGCGGGGTAGATCGCGCCCAATACGCGCAAGCCTTTAGCGCCGGTGACGCTGGGGCGATTAGCCGGGATGCCTTCCAGGCAGCAGTGCGCCAACCAGGCGAAGGCCATGGCTTCCACCCAGTCCGCCGGCACGCCATAGGCTTCGGTGCTGCTCACCCTGCCGCCTGGCAGCAGCGCCGCCAGCCGCTGCATCAGCGTCAGGTTGTGCGCACCACCGCCGCACACCAGCAGCTCTTCGGTGTTCTGCTGGGCGGCTTGCAGGGCATCGATAACGCTTATGGCGGTCAGTTCCAGCAGGGTCGCTTGCACGTCCGCCGGGGCATAGTGCGGCAGGGCGCGCAGGTGCCGATCCAGCCAGGCCAGGTTGAACAGTTCGCGGCCGGTGCTTTTCGGGCCCTGGGTCTGGAAGAAGTCATCGCTGAGCAAGGCGTGCAGCAACTGCGCTTGCACTTGGCCGGTTGCCGCCCAGTGGCCGTCCTGATCGTAGTCGACGCCTCGATGGCGTTGAATCCAGGCATCCAGCAGTACATTGCCGGGGCCGCAGTCGAAGCCATGTACCGGCTGCTCAGGCGCCAACAGGCTAAGGTTGCTGAAGCCGCCGATATTCAGGGTGGCGCGGCGGCTTTGCGGGCTGGCGAACAGGGCTTCATGAAAGGCGGGAACCAGTGGTGCGCCTTGCCCGCCGGCGGCTAGATCGCGGCGGCGAAAGTCGCCGACCACGCTGATGCCGGTCAGCTCGGCGAGCAGGGCCGGGTTGCCGATCTGAATGCTGAAACCGCGTGCCGGCTCATGGCGCACCGTTTGGCCATGGCTGCCAACCGCGCGTATGGCCTGTGGCGCAAGCTTATGTTGCGCCAGCAGCTCGGCAATGCCTTGGGCTGCCAGCCTTACCCATTGCTGTTCGGCTATGGCGGCGCGGGCTAGCTCGTCCGGGCCGGATACGCACAGGGCCAAGAGCGCCGCGCGCAGCTCTGCCGGCATGGGCAGATAGCGAGTGCCGAGGAGTTGGGTGTTGTGGTCTTGCTCGATCAGGGCGATGTCCAGGCCGTCCAGGCTGGTTCCAGACATCACACCAAGGTAGAGGGGCATTGGTGTCAGCGCGGGTTGAGGGCGAGCAGGGTGGATTTTTCCTTGTCCATCTGCGCCATCAAGGGCTTGCTCTGTTGCATAAAGCGGGCTTTCTCGCTTCTGGCGATGGGGTCGCTCATCGGCAGTTTCTGGCTCAGCGGATCGACGTGGACGCCACTGATCTGGAACTCATAGTGCAGGTGCGGTCCGGTGGAGAGGCCGGTCGTGCCTATATAGCCAATGATCTGACCTTGCTTGACGTTGGCACCATTGCGCACGCCCTTGGCGAAGCCTTGCATGTGGGCGTACAGGGTGCGATAGCGCTGACCGTGCTGGATGATCACGGCATTGCCGTAGCCACCATGGCGCCCTGCCAGGGCTATCCGGCCATCCCCCGCGGCCTTGATCGGGGTGCCACGTGGCGCGGCGTAGTCCACGCCCTTGTGCGCGCGGATCTTGTTCAGTATTGGGTGGCGGCGGCCGTTGGAAAACCGCGAGCTGATGCGGGCAAAGTCCACCGGCGTGCGGATAAAGGCTTTGCGCATGCTTTCGCCGTTGGCGTTGTAGTAGCTGGTGTTGCCCTGCTTGTTGGTGTAACGCACGGCGGTGAAGGTCTTGCCGCGGTTGGTAAAGCGTGCCGAGAGGATATTGCCGGTGCCAACCTGTTTGCCGTTGACCACCTTCTCTTCGTAGATCAGCTCAAACTCGTCGCCTTCGCGGATGTCCATGGCGAAGTCGATGTCATAGCCAAATACGTTGGCCAGATCCATGGTCAAGGCGTGGGATAAGCCAGCGCGCCTGGCCGACAGAAACAAGGAGCTGTCGATCACGGCGTGGGCGTAGGTGGTTTGCACTTCAGGCTTGACCAGCTCGCGCTTGAAGTTAAAGCCCTTGTCGGTTTTCGACAGGGCAATGCTTTCCAGCTCGCTGAGCTTGCTCTGCAGGCGCTCCAACTGGCCGTCAGCGGTCAGCTGGAATTCCAGCTCCTGGCCGACCTTGAGGCGGGTCAGTTGCTTGGCTTCTTTGCTGCTGCTCAGCACTTGATGCACGGTGCTCGCCGGCAGGCCCACCTTGGCGAAGACGGTTGAAAGGGTATCGCCGTTGCTCACTTGGATGGTGCGCTGCAAGGGATCTGCTTCAGCCAGTGGCTCTGCTGGCGCGGCGCTTTTGCTGGCACTCTCTGCTGTCTGGGCGAAAGGCGAGTTGTCTTTAGTGAGCGTCAGAGAGGCGGCTGTCTGGGGGTCGTCCTGCTGTTCGGCGAACTCAGAGCCGTTGTCCAGCTCCAGGTTGATATAGGTTCTCTTGGCTTCGACTTCGCGGGAGGGGAACACCAGCAAGGCCAGGCTGAGCAGTGCAGCGACGCCACTGGCGGCCAGAATATGGCTCTTGGGGTAAAGGGGGGGCGCTTTGGCTGTCTGGGTCATAGGCGGCTTTTGACTTTGAAAATGAATAGAAATAGATAAACAAAATGATGAATATACGGTAACTGTATAAAATATAACCAAATCGTGTGCTAGGCAACCCCGGTTGTCGCCGAGTGGTCTTAAACCGTGCGCTCGGCGGGCAAAACTTGTGATTTGTCAGCGATCTTGTATGGTTGGTTCCCTTTTGTTTTTGAGTGGTCGTGAGTCCTGTCATGAAGTCGGTTGAAGAGCAGTTGGCGCTGATCAAGCGCGGTGCGGAAGAGGTTCTGGTCGAGGCCGAACTGGTTGAGAAGCTCAAGCGTGGCCAACCGCTGCGCATTAAGGCTGGCTTTGACCCGACAGCGCCGGATTTGCACCTGGGGCATACCGTCCTTATCAATAAGCTGCGCCAGTTCCAGGAGTTGGGTCATCAGGTGATTTTCCTGATTGGCGACTTCACCGGCATGATCGGTGATCCGAGTGGCAAGAGCGCGACTCGCCCGCCCTTGACCCGTGAGCAGGTGTTGGAGAATGCCGAGACCTACAAAACTCAGGTGTTCAAGATCCTCGATCCGGCGAAAACCGAGGTGGCCTTCAACTCCACCTGGATGGACAAGATGGGGCCTGCGGATTTTATCCGCCTGACCTCGCAGTACACCGTGGCGCGCATGCTCGAGCGCGATGACTTCAGCAAGCGCTACTCGACCAATCAGCCGATTGCCATCCATGAGTTCCTCTACCCTCTGGTGCAGGGCTATGACTCGGTGGCATTGCGTGCGGATGTCGAATTGGGTGGGACCGATCAGAAGTTCAACCTGTTGATGGGGCGTGAGCTGCAACGCGCCTATGGTCAGTCTTCACAGTGCATTGTCACCATGCCATTGCTGGAAGGCTTGGATGGTGTGAAGAAGATGTCCAAGTCCCTGGGCAACTATATAGGCATCCAGGAAGCGCCGGGCGTCATGTACAACAAACTGGTCTCCATGCCTGACGCCTTGATGTGGCGTTATTTCGAGCTGCTCAGTTTCCGTTCCATGGAAGAGATCGAGCAGTTCAAGGCTGATGTGCAGCAGGGTGCCAATCCGCGCGATATCAAGATCAAGCTGGCGGAAGAGATAGTTGCGCGCTTCCATGGCGAGGAGGCGGCGGCCAGTGCCCATCGTTCGGCGGGTAACCGTATGAAGGATGGCGAGCTACCTGAGGATCTTCCTGAGGTGGAGCTGTCTGCTGCTGAGGATATGCCGATCGCTGCGCTGCTTAATAAAGCCGGGTTGGTCAAGAACGCCGCCATGGCTCGCGACCTGCTGGGCTCTGGCGGAGTGCGCGTGGATGGTGAGGTGGTGGATCGCTCCTTTATATACAAGCTGGGTACGACCCATGTCTGTCAGGCTGGTAAGAAGGCTTTCGCGCGTATCACGCTGAAAGCTGAATAGACTTTAAAATAAGCGTTGACCTAGGATTTTCTGGGCCTATAATGCGCACCTCTTCCGGCGCAGGCCTCTCGGAAAACTTCTTCTAAAACAAGAAGTTAACTTAAAAATAGAGGTTGTAGTTTGGCGAAAGCCAAGTACAATGCGCCGGGCTGACAGGGTGGTGGTTTGATCCTGTCGGTGCTTCGGTCGAGTCGATTGAAAGCGGTTGAAGAGGTGGTTGACAGCGGTTTGAAACGCTGTAGAATTCGCCTCCCGCTGACGAGATGCTAGACGTTGATCGAAGGCGCAAGTGGTTGAA
>Ga0209343_10001182_pt1 | contig 35733 bp, 36 predicted proteins | sample RifCSPlowO2_02_FD_184026 | JGI IMG/M metagenome (GOLD analysis project Ga0209343, IMG submission 184026) | Groundwater microbial communities from Rifle, Colorado - Rifle CSP2_plank lowO2_0.2 (SPAdes) (version 2) | ecosystem: Environmental > Aquatic > Deep subsurface > Groundwater | place...
TAGCTCACCAGAATCTGATCGCTGGTGTAATCGTAGAGCAAATATGACTTGGCTGCCAGAATCGGCGCGGCGGGCGTTTGTGGCGGCAGCGCATGGGCCGCGGCGGACAGCAACAAACTGACGAGCAAGAGTGCAAAATTCATCCGGAATAACCCTGAAAATATTGGTCGGATGGGGTTAGCCGATTGCGCAAACCGGCGGCGATGCCGTTGATGGTGAGGTGGATCGCGCGCTTCACCCGCTCATCATTGTCTCCGGCGCGGCGGCATTCCAGCAGGGCGATTTGCAGATGGTTGAGCGGGTCAACGTATGGAAGACGGGTCGGCAGGCTGCGCGCAAACGCCGGATTATCCTGCAACAGCGAGGCCTTGCCAGTCACGGCGAACAGCATCTCCACGGTGTCTTCCCATTCGCTCTCGATCGCGTCAAAAATCCGTTCGCGCAATGCCGCATCTTCGTGCAATGGCAAATCCTTGCTGGAAATATCAGCGGGAACGAAAATCAGGGTCATCACATTTTATGGAGCCTACTGACATAGGCTCTGTATACGAAAAATACGATGCGCCTCATGTTAGAATGCGCCGCGCATAATCAACAAAATTCAGAAAATCCAATGAGCAAAACAGCTTTCCCTTCCCGTTTAGTGATTGCCTCGCGCGAAAGCGCGCTGGCCATGTGGCAGGCAGAACACATCCGGGACAGGCTGCGCGCATTATATCCGCAAACCGACGTCAGCATCCTCGGCATGACCACGCAGGGCGACCAGATTCTCGACGTGACGCTGTCGAAGATCGGCGGCAAGGGGCTGTTCGTGAAAGAGCTGGAAACCGCGCTGGAAAACGGGCGCGCCGATCTTGCCGTGCATTCGCTGAAGGATGTGCCGATGCACATGCCGGAGGGTTTTACGCTGGCCGCCATCGGCGAACGTGAAGACCCGCACGATGCGTTCGTCTCGAATAAATTTGAAAATCTGGCCGCGTTGCCGGCAGGCAGCGTGGTGGGCACCTCGAGCCTGCGCCGCGAAAGCCAGTTGCGCGCGCGTTTTCCGCATCTGCAAATCGAACCGCTGCGCGGCAATGTGCAGACCCGCCTGCGCAAACTGGACGAAGGCAAGTATGCCGCGATCATTCTCGCCGCCGCCGGCCTCAAACGCCTGGGGCTGGGCGAACGCATCCGCAATATCATTTCCAGCGAAGACAGCCTGCCCGCCGTGGGGCAGGGCGCGCTCGGCATCGAATGCCGCGCCGACCGCGCCGACGTGATCGCCCTGCTGCAACCGCTGCACCATGCCGACACCGCCGCCTGCGTGCTGGCGGAACGCGCCATGAGCCGCGTTCTGGCGGGCAGTTGTCAGGTGCCGCTGGGCGGCTTCGCCGAAGTACAGAACGGCAGGCTGCGCATGCGCGGCTTCGTTGCCAGTCCAGACGGCCAGCAGATGGTACGCGCCGAATCGACCGGTGATGTCGCCGATCCCGAAGCGTTGGGCAACCGGATTGCCGATGCCTTGATAGCTCAGGGCGCGGGTGAAATTCTTGCCACCCTGAATGACTGAGCAACCGCTGGCCGGACTGAAGATCGTCGTCACGCGCCCGCGTGCGCAAGTCGCATCACTGGCGCGGCGCATCGAGCAGGCGGGCGGTATTCCGCTGCTGTTCCCGCTGCTGGACATCGCTCCCGCCGCCGATCAGCCGGCCTTGCGCGAGCAAATTTCGCGCATCGCCCAATTCGATCTCGCCATCTTCATCAGCCCGAATGCGGTGCAATACGGGATGGCGGCAATTCGTGCCGCAGGTGCAACCCTCTCCCCCAGCCCCTCTCCCGCGAGCGGGAGAGGGGGGTTAAAAATCGCCGCCGTCGGGCAGGGCAGCGCAAAAGCGTTGCGTGAACTGGGCATCGCCGACATCATTGCCCCCACCGAGAATTTTGACAGCGAGGGCTTGCTGGCCCTGCCGGAGCTGCAAAACATTGCCGGATGGCGTGTCTTGATTTTTCGCGGCGATGGCGGGCGCGAGTTGCTGGGCAATACGCTCAAAGCGCGCGAGGCAATGGTGGAATATGTCACCTGCTATCAGCGCAGCAAATCGCAACTGGATGTGGCTGCACTGCTCAATGATGCACCGGATGCGATAACGATGACGAGCAGCGAAGCGCTGGATCATCTGGGACATATGCTGGACGACAAGGCGCGGGCTGCATTGCATGACAGGCCGCTGTTCGTGCCGCACAGGCGCATCGCCGAACTAGCGCACCGGCAGGGTTGGCGGCAGGTGCTGTTAACCGGCGCGGGGGATGACGGCCTGGTGTCCGGTTTGGTAGCATGGGCAAGACAGAGGACAGAAAACAGGGAGCAGTGTTCCGGCACCGTCTCTCCGGGGAGCCCGATATGACTGAGCAGCCGCAACCAGCAGAAAATACCAGCCGCATCAAGAGCGAGGATTCGCCGCCGTACGTCGTGACCCGCGCGCCGCGCCAGAATTTTTTCGAGGCGACCATCTCCAGGATGAATCTCACGCAACTGACGCTGGCGGTGCTGGTGGTGATTTTCCTGTGGCAATGGCTGGACGGTCATCGCGCCATTAATGACATGCAGCAGCAACTTGCAAAGAAAATCGCCGAAATGGATGGCGTGAGCAAGGCCAATCAGATGCTGCTGGAGCAAAGCCAGGACGAGGTACGCGAACTTTCCGTCAAGATGGTGGCGCTGGAGGCGCGTTACGCCGAAGCGCAGAATCAGCGCGCCGCGCTGGAAGTTCTGTACAACGACCTGTCGGTGAGCCGCGACGAAACCGCGCTGGCGGAGGTCGAGCAGATGCTGCTGATTGCCGGGCAGCAATTGCAATTGTCGGCCAATGTGAAAGCGGCGCTGATCGCCATGCAGAGTGCTGATGCCCGTTTGCAGCGCATGGACCGGCCGGCGTTCAATGGCCTGCGCAAGGCCATCAATCAGGATATGGACAAGCTGCGTGCATTGCCCGGCGTGGATATCGCCGCCATCAATTTTCAACTCGACAAACTGATGGCAGCCGTCGATGGACTACCGCTGGTTTATCAGCAACGCGCAGCGAATAATGAAGAAACCACGCAAGCTGTGGCGCCAAAGGATGAAACGGCCTGGCAAAAGCTGTTGCGCGAAATCTGGTACGAGGCGAAACAACTGGTACGCATCGAAGACATGGGCAAGACAGAGGCGCCGCTGTTGCCTCCGAACCAGGAATTTTTCCTGCGCGAAAATCTAAAATTGCGCTTGTTAGCGGCACGCCTTGCATTGCTGTCGCGCGACGAGGATAGTTTCCGCCAGGAATTGAAGACCGCGCAACATTGGACGGCGCGCTATTTCGATGTCAAGTCTAACGAGGGCACACGGATGCTTTCAGGGCTGAAGAAGATTGCTGCGTCCAGTATCAGCATTGAACTGCCGGACATCAGCCCCAGCCTGCAGGCAGTGCGCAATTACCGCCTGACGCATGACAACGAGCCAAAGGCGAGTTTCGAGGCACGGCCAAGCGCAACCGGGCGCAGCGTGAACAGCAAAACGGCACGATGAAATATCTGCTCTGGCTATTATTACTGTTCGCCGCCGCGGTTGCGCTCACCGTTGCAACGCATAATTCCGCCTATGTGTTGCTGGTGTACCCGCCGTATCGCATCGAACTGTCGCTTACGCTGTGCATCGTTCTGTTGCTGTTCGCTTTTGTGTTTGGTTATGCGCTGCTGCGCCTGATCCATGCCACCACGCAACTGCCTGCATACGTGCGGAAATTTCGCCTAGAACGCGCACAGGCCAAGGCGCGCAAGCTGTTGGACGAGGCGCTCGGCGCATTCTTTGAAGGGCGTTATGCGGCAGCGGAAAAGGCTTCGGCGCGCGCGATGGAGCTGGGCGACACTTCTTCTTTGCATCCCATTATCGCGGCACGTTCCGCGCACGAATTGCAGGAATACGAAAAACGCGATGCTTATTTGTCCGCCAGCGAAGGCAAGACGATTGGCGATGCCACCATGCGTCTGATGGCCACCACAAAATTCATGCTCGATCAGCGCGACCCGCACGCCGCGCTGCATGCGCTGAGCAAATTACGCGCGAGCGGGATCAAGGGTCATCCCGGGGCATTGTCGCTGGAGCTGAAAGCGCAACAACAGGCTGGCAATTGGGATGAGGCGCTGGAGGTACTCAATCAGCTTGAAAAACGCAAATCCATCGATGTGACGGTGGCGTCGCAATTACGCCAGCAGGCCTGGCTGGAAAAGATTCGTCAGCAGAAAAATCTGGATGACTTGACCGCCTGCCTGAAGAACATCCCTGGCGACTTCAAGCGTCGCGGCAGGATTGCTGCCGCTGCCGCGCGTGCGCTGGCTCAGCACGGTGGCTGTTCGCTTGCGCAGCAATTGCTTTCCGATAGCCTGAATGCGCAATGGGACAGCGAATTGGTGGCGCTGTATGGCGATTGCCTGCCCGAAGGCGGTCAGCCCAGCGGGATGACTGCGCAAATTGAACAAGCCGAGAAATGGCTCAATCAGCACAGGGATGATGCCGGATTGCTGCTGGCGCTCGGCAAGCTGTGTTTGCATCAGAAACTTTGGGGCAAGGCGAAAAACTACCTGGACGCCAGCGTCAGTATCGCCCCCAGCCGCGCCGCCTTCACCGCATTGGGGCAACTTGCAGAACGGTTGGGCAAAGCCGACGAGGCATTCGAACATTACCGGCAGGCAATGGCAACGACGAAGGCGGGCGACGAATAGCATTGCGGAGACACGATGGATTTCGCTCCTGCTGAAAGAATGATTCATCCGCCAGTCCGGCCATTTATGGCACGTTGCAGTGCATGAAACGCCTGCTGATTGCCGGATGCGGGGACGTGGCGATGCGCGCCATTCCGTTGCTGACGCGCCGCTATCGGATATTTGCCCTGATCCGCAACCCGGCCTACCTGGAAAAATTGCGCTCGCTCGGCGTGCGGCCGATTAGCGGTGATCTGGATAATCGCGCCAGTCTCGCGCGCATCACGGGGCTGGCGGACGCCGTGCTGCACTTTGCACCTCCGGCAAACAGCGGTATCTGCGATATGCGTACACGCAATCTGCTCAGCGCGCTGTCGCGCGGCACCCGACCCAAGCACCTTGTCTACATCAGCACCAGCGACGTGTATGGCGATTGCGGCGGCGCCCGGGTAAGCGAATCGCATCCGCTCAACCCGCAAACGGCGCGCGCACAACGGCGGGTGGATGCGGAAAGGCAAATCCGCAGCTGGGCGAAGCGCAATCATGTGAAGGCCAGTATTCTGCGCGTACCGGGTATCTACGCGGCGAACCGGTTGCCATTGGATCGACTGCGTGCGAGCACACCGGCCATCGCACAGAAAGAGGACAGTTACACCAACCACATCCATGCCGATGATCTGGCGCGCATCAGTATTGCGGCATTGCAACATGGGAGAGCGTGTCGCGTTTACCACGCCAGCGACGACAGCAATCTGAAAATGGGCGACTACTTCGACGTGGTGGCAGATGCGTTCGGCCTGCCGCACGTTCCACGTTTACCGCGCGCGGAAATCAAACGCGCCGCGTCACCGGCGCTGTGGTCGTTCATTAACGAATCGCGCCGTCTGGCCAACACGCGCATGAAGCGTGAATTGAAAGTGAGACTGCGTTATCCGGCGGTGGCGGATGGGCTAAAAGGCGTATGAACAATGGCCCCGAAAATCATCTTCCAGGGGCGGCCATTCCTGCTGCGGTCCTACTTTCCGGCATTCTCCTCCGCCAGATTATTCATGCCCAACAGGATGTTGTTAACCAGGTCTTCTTCGACATTAAATACTTTTTCCATTTGGTTAACCCTGGCGAAATATGCCCTCTTCGCCCGGTCCTTGTCACCTATCATGAGGACAAACGGCTTCTCTTTTTTCTCCTGGTATATGTTCAACTGCAACATCGGTGAAGAAAGGCCGTACTTTGCCAGATCCGTAGGACTTTCATCGGCGAACGCCTTGATTTCACCATTTTTTATTCCATAGAGGAGCTCCAACACCTTGGCCATGGAAGCCATTTCTGCCGTGGGTTCAAGCAGGTTCCATTTTGACTCATTCTGCTCGACGACCACTCTGGGCGTACCTTTTTTCACAATTTCGAGTCGCCGCAACTTGGCCGGATCAAAATCCAGAATAACCTTATCCCGCAAGGCATAGGCATCCAGGCTCACTTCCTTCTTGAGGTCTGAATGTACGCGATATATCTCCGGCCTCCCCTTGAACATGGCGTATGCCACATTATTGGTAGGCCCTCTTTCTCCAAAAACGATGACAGTTTCCTGATTTGCATACTTCAAGCCCATTTCAACCTCAGGGTCACCCAAGCCAAGTTCTTCCAATTTTGGCTGTTCAACCTTTTCAAACAGTACCGCATCCTTCCTGGCTGTAATGACGTTGGTCAATAGTTTTTCTATCGCCTTGGCATCCCCTCTTACATTTATTGGCTCCACCAATTGCCATGCGTCATTCTCGCGAACCACCTTGATTTGACGGTTTTCCTTGATGTAATTTATCCAGAATTCCGAGACTTCCTTCTCGGCGGTGGGTAGCAGTTTTAGCTGTTCTTCTTTTAACTGCTTAACTTCCTCTTCCTTTTTGTCGTAGAAAAAGAACACGCCGCTCAGGGCGATCAGCACGATAAACCAGAATAGTGTCTTTTTGGTAAAGTTCACGCGCTACGCCTTCTTCTGGCGGTTACCCCAAGCCCCGTCACCAGAAGCAGTGATGGCACAATCACCACGGAAAGCCAGAAAACGATTTTCCCCTGAACGGCGGTCAACATAAGCGGCGTCAGGCCCGGCTCTTTCTTCCTTACCGATATCAGAACATTTTCCTCTGCCAGCCAGTTAAGCATGTTCAGCAGAAAGTCCTTATTGCCTGCCTTGAGAAACTTATTGCTGGCAAAGTCGGAATCCCCCGTGACCAGTATCTTTCCCCATGTTTTCAGGCTGTCTTCCTGTCCTCCCGCAGGTTTATCACTCTTGGGCTTATCGTCTGCGGCTTTGCTTTCCTTCTTGCCCCCGAGGTTCACCTCCACTGCGGTGACTGCCACCACACTGAAAGGTCCGCGTTTGTGCTTGTCAGAATCAAAGTTCTCATCTTCCTTGGTAAGTTTCTTAAGATCGCTGGTAACCGTCCAGGTTTTGTCGCTCGTTTTTGCAAGATTCCAGCTCCCCTTGGCGGGTTCTTCTTTTATATGGACAGAACGGGCAAACGGGAGAAAAGTAAACTGCTCAAATTCCCGGGTGACGGGATGATCCTTGTGATATTGCACCACCACCGGTATGGCAATATTGCCGCCGGACGCTTCACTCGTCTTATCAAAAATAACATCATCAGCAAGCTCGAAGCCGAAGCCGCCCAGGTAGCTTACAAGATTTGGCAAACCTCCACTGGGATCGACCATGAAAATCACCCGCCCGCCTTTTTTGACGAATGCCGTGATCATGTCCAACTCGGCTTGCAAATAGTCCGTTTCTGGACCAGCCACCACCAGAACGGCAGCATCGTCAGGCACTTTCTCCGTATTGATCAGCAACAGGTCGCGTACCTGATGGTTTTCTTTTTCGATCGCATCCTTGACATACAAATAGCCATTTTCTTCATCGCTGCTGATACGCTTCTCGCCGTGCCCAGTGACAAAGTAGAAGACCTTGACATCCTTGCTGATCAACTTGAGCAGGGAGTTGGTGAGTTTGTTTTCGGATTCAGTCCCTTCGACAATCTCCTGCTTGTCGCCATATTTCAATATGGTGGTTCTGTAAGCCGTAATTCCAAACTTCGCCGTTTCTATCGGATCCCGGTCCGGGTCCACAAAGCGGAAGCTGAAGTTGGGCGCATTGTAGGAATATTCACTCAACAGGTCAGACATCGCCTGTCTCGTCCTTTGGTCACCACGATAGAATGCAATGGCTTCAACGTCCCCTTCCAGGGATTTTATGATCTTGAGCGTATGGTCAGAGAGGGTATACCGGCTATCTTTTGTCAAATCGACGCGCACCTTGTATTTGACCGACATGCCGGCAATGAGCCCAATTATCACTAAAAACACCCCGCTCATGATCGCCGTATTCAATGCATATTTGGTGGAGCGCTTGGTGATGAATTCCCTGATTTCCGGAAAATAAATATAGAAAAACAGCAGCAGTAGAAGAAGGCCTACCCAAATCAGCGTCAATGGCAGGTTGTCCATCTCACCGGTTATCGCATAGGTAATTCCCCCTGCAGCCAGCAGAAAAATGGACAACAGGCCCAGCGGCGCAAACAATCCTTTAGCTTTCATTATTTCCACCTCTTCGATTCCAGACTTCTAAGCGTAAGAAACAGGAATAGGACAATGAAGCAAAGGTAGTAAATGATGTCCGTCGAATCAACAACCCCTTTCGACATGCTTTCTATATGCTCGTTAATCGAAAGATAGCCAATAAATTGGCCCAGTTTGGCAGACACCAGCTGAACTGAATAGCTCAAGAACCAGAAAAAGAACAGCATGGCAAAAGATAGCGACGCGGCAACAATCTGATTTTCTGTCAATGAGGAAGTGAACAGCCCCAGGGAGATAGCTGACGCCCCCAGCAGGACCAGTCCCAGATAACCCGTCCAGATTGGCACCACTTCCGGCTCACCCAGAACGACAAGAAGAATGGGATAGGTAGCCGTCAGCAATACCATGCTCAGCATTACAACGAGGCAGGCCAGATATTTACCCAGCACCACGTCAATATCATTGACCGGGAAGGTCAGAAGCAGCTCGATCGTGCCGGTCTTTTTCTCTTCGGCCAGGAGTCTCATGGTCAATAACGGCGTCATCAGCAACAGGATGATACCGAGGCTCCCAAACAGCGGCCTGATCACTGTCTCATTGATATTCAACAGCTGATATTGCTTGGCCAGCATGGGGTCGGACTGCGCCTGATAGCTGACAATCGAGAAAGTGGCAATGAGGTTATAGAAAAAATAACCTGTCATCAGCAAAAACATGATGATCACTATATAAACCGTAAACGAGCTGAAATAGGATTTCAGCTCCCGGTTGAGGATAAGGCTGACATTCCTGATATTCATGCCTCCTCCTTTGTGACCATCTTGATGAAAATATCTTCCAGGCTAACCTCCAAGACACGCATTTCCACAAGCTCCCATCTGTTTTTTTCAATCATGGCCTGGATGCCCTGCCTTCCCTGTTTCTCATCTTCAAGCACAACAATAAAGCCGTTGGCATCGCCAGAAGCCAGCTCTCTTTCAACGCCTTTAATGCCGCCCACACGCGCGAGTTCCTGCTCAATCAGCTCTGCATTGCCGTTGATGCGTAATAGCATTCGCTGTGCGCTTTCGGTTGCAAGATTCTCCGGCCTGTCTTCTGCCACCACTTTGCCCTTGTTGATAATGATCACCCTGCCGCAGAGGATGCTGACTTCCGGGAGAATATGGGTGCTGAGAATAACAGTGTGTCTGCCTGCCAATTCCTTGATCAGACTCCTGATCTCCTTGATCTGCTTTGGATCAAGCCCTACGGTAGGCTCATCAAGAATCAAAACCTCGGGGTCATTGACCAATGCCTGGGCAATGCCGACTCTTTGCCTGTACCCCCCGGAAATCGTGCTGATCAGTTTGCTGGAGACGTCGCCAAGACCGCAGTCATCCATGACCTTGGCAGCCTTTCGATTGACCTCTTTCGCAGGCGTTCCCTTGATGGCCGCCACAAAACGAAGGTAATCGTTCACCTTCATGTCTTCATAGAGAGGGACTCTCTGCGGAAGATAGCCGATTCTTTTGCGCACGTTCAAAGAGTCTTCGAAACAATTATAACCAGCCACTATTGCCTTCCCTTTGGTGGGAGGGAAAAAACAGGTCAAGATGCGCATTATTGTAGTTTTCCCCGCCCCATTGGGGCCAAGAAAACCCAGAATCTCGCCTTTTTCAACTGTGAAACTGACATTGTCAACGGCGCGGAACTCGCCATATTCCTTGGTTAGATTTTCGACTTCGATCATTAGGGGGACTCGACTAAATAATATTTTTCGGTGATAACCGTATTGGCCTTATCTCGCAACGCTGCTTGCCTACGCTCTAATATCCTGCCGGCGCTTCTTCACACAGCGCCGAACAGTATACATGATGGACTGCGTTTTTGCGATGAGAAGTGAATGCAATCGCGAGACTCCTTAGGGAGAGGGAATTTACTAAAGTACCTCTTATCAATTTCAACCTATCAAACCAAAAACAACCCACCCCCATCCTAACCTTCCCCCTGAAGGGGAAGGGACTCAGTTCCTCCCCCTTCAGGGGGAAGGCTAGGAGGGGGATGGGGTAGATGTTGAATTACGATTAACGGTATTTTTAGAATTTCCGCCTCCCTTATGTGTCAATGCGCTAAAGTGGCCCCGGTTTTCAAACAGAAAATTTAAGCTGTTAGCCTGCTGTAAAAAGGAGCAGCCGATCCCGATACTGTCGAAATTGGCTCGGGTGATATAATTCTGCGGGGCAAAAGGCAATTGCGAAGTGGCTGAACTTCGTTGTGGTCAAGTTGTCATGGTTGGACTTGGTTTGCGTTTCACAAGTGATGCTGACCGTTAATTTATTCAAAACTCACCAAAGGTCGTTAATGTCATGGGCTCAACAAGCAACCTCAGAGGTTTCGCCATTGTTTTGCTCCTTGCGTTCCTCAGCTCAGGGTGCGACAAGGGCACTGAAAATACGCTAGGGGCCGGCGGAGCCACAAAATACCTGTCTATAGGCCGGATGAAGGTGTCCATCATGCCCGAATATGACGACCCCAGTGTGTTGGCAATTTATGATGGCAGATTTGAAGAGGTTTCAAGCTATCCCATCAAGACAAGTTTTCTCATACCCAAGGGATCCGTTATCAGCGATGCCTGCAGCCTCTCGCATGAAGGCCAGCATTTCTGCCAACTTTACAAGACTATCAACAGGGGCAATTACGATGAGGTAAGCATTCTGCTGCCTTACCCCAATTTTTATCTCAGCTTTCATACTCCACAACTTGACGTAAAGGTCGAGAAGAAAGCTATTGACTACCAGATCAAAGCAAATCACCCCATAAAGACGATGGAAATTGATATCCAGCAGCCTTTGCGCAGCACTGAATTCAGCATACTTCCCGCGGAAAACGCCGCGGTATCCCAGAAAGATGGCTCGATCAGCCTGATCAAGGGGTTTAATCATGTTGTCTACCGGCTCGAGAATGTCGCTAAAAATCAGGAAAATACCTTCACCATCAACTACGTCAAGAGCGACCCCAAACCTTCGGTTGACATCAAATACACCTCCATGAAGGAACCGCAAACCCAGGCAACGTCTTATGAAACCCAGAGAAATATAAAGACAATAATTTATGCACTGTTCGGAACCGGCGCTTTCGGCATGATAGCGTTGGCTGCATGGTATTTCCGGTCACGGAAAAAGAAGCCGGGCAAGCTGCCATGAGGCAATTCTTTACCCGCCGGGCATTCCTTTTTTTCTGTCTGCTCGCGCCGATAACCTATCTCATGACCCTGTCCAGCGCTTCAGCATTAACCGTTAACGAGGTTGCGAAAGATCTCGCCTGCCCATGCGAATGCCCGCTTATTCTGGAAGACTGCAACATGACCTGTGGTCTCGAATGGAAGAATGAAATTGGCGAACAGATCAACAAGGGAATGAACAAGCAACAGATCACGGACTATTTCATCAACAAGTATGGGGACGATGCTCGCATTGCTCCCCTTCAGAGAATTCAGGGGAAAATTTACCAATACACAAGAAGTTTTGATAAAACAGATTGGGCTTTGCTATGGGTCGGATTGATTGTATGGATATTTTTAATGTTTTTTGGCCTCTATCTTGGCGTCAAGAAACTTTTTTCCAACAAATCGCAGGATGCCTGAAAGGCTTACCCGGACCCACTGTAAAGGATCACTGATCTTGCTGGCTATCCCATGAGTTATATCGAAACCCCGCCTGGCTATCGTTTTCCCTGGTATGTCCGCCTGTTCCTCGCCAATCAGCGACGGCGTTACGGCCGCGAGCTGGAGCCGGCACGACTGTGGGGGCGTTCACCCAGGGTTTTTGCCGCCCTGTCATTGCTTTATGGTGCCCTGGACCGCAAATCATCACCCATCGAACCAACACTGCGAACGCTCATCACCGTACTGGTTTCACAGGTCAATTGGTGCGCGTTTTGCGTTGACATCAATTCCGCCACAGGCCTCAAACGTGGTTTGACCGAAGCACATCTGGCAGCCCTGCCGGAATTCGAAACGTCTGCGCTATTCGACGCACGCACCAAAGCGGCGCTGGCCTACGCCGCCGCAATCACCCATACCGACCGCCAAGTGGATGCCGGCCTGATGGCGCGCCTGAAAAGCCATTTCAACGACGAGGCGGTCATCGAGCTTACCGCGCTGATAGCGTTCCAGAACCTCTCCAGCAAATTCAATTCAGCGCTGGATGTCGCAGCGCAAGGATTTTGCAGCGCCCCACCGCCGTCAACTACCGCAACCAGAATAGATAAAACATGAGAGTGCCAGTCAAGCCCCTGCTTATAAGCATCACCCTGTTTCTGCTGCTTGGCGGAACCGTCATTTTTCTCGCCTTTATGTACCTGACCGACCAGACTCCGGGCGCTGCAATTGATAGCATTCAAAGGGAAGGAAAATTCTTCCTGTATAAGCATAATATGGTTGAAGAATTATCTTCCAGGGAAATTACCCTGCTCTATCGAAGCACCTGCACCAGAAAATGCCACGGCAAAGATGTCATCGAGAAAAAGCCCAGGACTGCCGCTGAATGGGAGTCGGTTGTCACCCGCATGAAGGCACCTGATCGTGCCGGTATAACGGATCGCCATGCGGACACTATCACCCGGTATTTACAGAATAATTTCTTGAGCAATGTACCGACTGTTCTTCCGGAAAAGACCATGAAGTTTGTCAAAAAATACCTATGGAGAATGGATTTCGGTGAAGGCGACCTGTTTCTGGATATTATTTATGTGCCCCGCGAGCACTTTCGTCTGTTGCGCTATCTGGGTGTAAGCAATTTACCGCCAGATCAGCAGCATGCCCTTTTTATTGTCTATATTAATACCCATCGGGGGACGGTTCCCGATTGGAATCTCGCAGAAATATCCACATTCCGTGTTAACAACGGCAACCCGCAAAATGCAATCGGCTGGAAAGTTCTTTACCGGGATGGGCAACGACACCATATTCAAGGGATGCTCACCTTTCCTGATATTGATATCAACCAAACAAACGAAATGGAGATTACGATGAAACCAGCAGGCATGGGAACAAAGACATTCCAATGGAGTCTACCCGTACCTTCCTCGCAGGAATAAGCCATGTTGAACTTCAAATCATACAAATTGCTCATTACCCTTGCCGTTGTCGGTTTGGTCCTTGCGCTTGGCGTCATCGGTTTTTTGCTTACGCAAGGCAACGCAAAAAATGAATTTTCCGCAAGTTCACCGGAGGCCAAGGAACATGCCCCAAATTTCGCGCTTGCGCTTCTTGACGGCAGAAGTTTTCAGTTCAGCGAGCATAAGGGAAAACCAGTACTGATCAATTTCTTCGCTTCCTGGTGCTTGCCATGCAGGGAAGAGATGCCGGTCCTTGAGAAAACTGTCCGCGACTATCAACCAAAAGGCGTGGTGTTTCTGGGAATTGCTGTCGATGATACCGAAGAAAAAATGAAAGATTTCATAAAAAGATACGAAGTCACCTTTCCGGTTGGCCTTGATAAAACAGCAGAAATTCAGAAATCCTTTGGCTTGTACGGTATACCCACCACCTACTTTATAGACAGAAACGGGATTATCAATTACTTCCACTCAGGCGTCGTTACAGAGGAATTGCTGCAGCATGAACTTGATAAACTACTTTAAAAAATTCTGCGCTGGTTTCTTCCTCATTGCATTGATATCCGGGTGCAGTGAAGAGAGCAAACCGCTACTTCAGGTTGGCGAAAAAGCACTGCCTTTCACCCTTGAATTAATCGGCGGCCGGCAAAGCCAGTTGGGGGACTACGCAGGCAAGGGACTCGTCATAACCTTCATGTCCTCATGGTGTCCCTGCTCCAATGAATCCATGCCGCTCATGAAACAAGCCCATGCAACGCATCAGAACGATCAGATTACGTTCCTTATGATTGGCATTCAGGACTCCAGGTCAAATTTTGAAGATTTTGTTAAAAAATGGAACCCACCTTTCCCGGCCGGCTATGATAAAAAAGACCGGATCGCCAATGACTACGGCGTAAGTTCTCCGCCCACCACCTTTTTTATTGATAAAAACGGAATCGTGAAACGGGCTTTCTATGGAAACATAGCAGAGAAACCGGATGAATTCCGGCAATGGGTTAAGGAGATTATTTAATGAGTGGCGGCATGGCATTGTGGGGAGGCTTCTCCTCTTTTTTCTCTATCTGGCAGGTATGCATCCTGCAAATCAGTCCTTTTTTTATGGCCTTTATTGTCGGCCTTTATCTGGCAACACCCGATCAAAAAGCCGATCGTGAATTTTTTCGGTGGGTCATCCTGCCCTGTATCGTCTATGGAATAAGCTTCACTGTGCTCTATTCCCTGCTGACCGCATCCGGATTAAATATCAGCCGGCCGTTGATCGGTAACATTGGTAACCTGAGAATAGTTTCAGGGATCTTCTTCCTGTTTGTCGGCCTGTACATTTTATTGGTCAATCGCACACCTTTTCTGGGCAAGCTGCATCGCCCAATCCTGTTGAGTGTTTTGTCCCTGTTTATCGGGGCCGCCTTCGCCATCATATATTCCCCATGCATTACCCCGATGCTCTCCGACATCATGGGGCTGGCATCCCAGCGGAGCACGGCGGCTGAAGGGTGGTATTTGGCGTTCTGGTACGGACTCGGCATCAGCTTGGCTCTCTGCATGACATCCGTTGCCCTCATTCTGCTTGCAGGAAAGTGGGCAATTACCTTGCGCAACATCAATATCATAAGAAGTATTTGCGGCATCATTCTGCTGGCCCTTGCATTCATGAATATGACCGGCCTGATGAGGCATTACAAAGCGTTTGTTCTCGGGTTTGTGTTGTGATCACACCGGCCAAAGGAATAAAAAAACAGGTTCTCGGCGGCATGCTTGTCTGTCTTGGCGCAATAGCCGCGCTGCTGGCCAGAACAATAGGATTTGAACTGGATATTTTTTACGTTGTTATCAGCATCATTGGAGGTTGTCTTTTTATATATGGCGCAATGCAGAAAAAACAACATGAAGTGCCTGCGCAGCAGAATCAATTTGTCGAACCACACGGCAATTGATTATTCCCAGCCGGAAGGATAGACGATGAAGAAGCCAAGTTTGCCGCTTACCAAAAGGATCCTTGCGGTTTTATTGGTCATTGCCCTGTCTGTCACGGCCTTTATTGGCTGGAAGTTAAGTAATGATCCAGTCGTTAAGGCTCCGGCAGAGATCGAAGATTACCTTTTTTGGCAGGCGAAGGAACTGACGGATTTCAATCTGACGGGCGCCAACAATAAGACACTGGGTTTGAACGAGTTAAAGGGGAAGTGGAGCTTTATCTTTTTTGGTTATACCCACTGCCCCGATGTTTGCCCCCTTACTTTAATGGTGCTGGGACAAGCATTTAAGATCCTCGAGAAAAACCCGGCGGTTTTTCCGGAAGTTCAGGGTATTTTTGTTTCAGTCGACCCCAAGCGGGATACACCCGAATCGCTGAAGGAGTACGTTTCCTATTTCAATGACAGATTTATAGGCGTAACCGGGAGCACCGCTGAAGTGGATGATTTTTCCCGGCAAATGAGCGCGATGTATACTATTCACGCAAAAGAAGCCGGACAGGCCGATGATACTTATCTGGTAACACACAACTCAACCGTTTTTCTCGTGGATCCCCAGGGAAGGCTCCACGGCCGGTTTCCGCCTCCGCAAACCCCGAAAGAGATTGCAGAAGTATTCATGAAAATACGCATGTTTTATAATGAAAGGAGTAATAAGCGATGGGGATTTTTCTAAAGATATTATTTTCGCTGGCGCTTGGGTTTGTCGCCCCAATCGCCTCTGCTGATAGCGTTAATATCCAGATTCTGGATCCTTGGGTACAGGCTGCGCCACCCAACGTCAAGGTGCTGGCTGCTTATCTGGAAATCAAAAATAATGGCGAGAAGCCACAACTGCTGGTTAATGTTTCCAGCCCCGCTTTCGATCAGGTCGAAATTCATCGAAGCGTTATGCATGGGAACATGGCCCACATGGAACATCTGAAGGAATTGACCATTCCTCCTCATGCTTCGGTGACGTTGAAGCCGGGCGGGCTGCATTTCATGTTGATGAATGCAAAAAAATCGCTTCGCATCGGCGATTCGGTTCCCATGACATTGGCCTTCAAAAATGGCGATAAGGTCGCAGTTACAGCGACAGTTCGCGCCGGCCAGATGGAAGGCATGGGAGATCACCAGCACATGGATCACTCCGAGCACATGAACCATAACCACTAAGCGCCGTGAATCGGCACATTGGCAAGAAACAATGTTGAAATTTAAATCCTACAGCTTTATGCTTGCGCTTCTCGTAAGCAGTTTATTGCTTGTCCAGGGCTGCAGCGAGGACACAACAGCCCAAAGAACTGCAATGGAGGCCGCCCCTGATTTTGATATAGCGCTTTTCGACGGCGGGAATTTTCAGTTGAGCGATCACAGGGGAAAAGTCATCGTGATCAATTTCTTCGCCTCCTGGTGTGTTTCCTGCGGTGAAGAAACGCCTGTTATTGAAAAGATTGCGCATAAATACCCGCCACAGACAGTAATGTTCCTGGGTATTGCCGTCGACGACACGGAAAAAAAGGCAAAGGCGTTTATGCAGAAAATGGGGCTAACCATCCCCGCAGGGCTGGATAAAACCGGAAAGATCAAGGAAGCCTACGGGTTATATGGCATGCCCACCACCTTCTTTATAGACAGGAGTGGCAAAATAAGTTATTTACATGCGGGCGTTGTTACAGAAGAGTTGCTGAAACATGAGATCGACAAGTTGCTTTAAGGATAAATCCCATAATTCCCGCAAAAAACATGGGTGCGCATCCGGTTCGGGAGCCACAGCTGTGCGCCTCCCTCTATTTAATGTGAAAGGGAATACCACCCATGTCTATTTATAGAATTTCCCTGATGGTTTTTGTGGCGGCCACGATATCGCTGCTCTCCGGCTGCTCGGATGACAAGGCGGCAAAGGTTCCCAAAGAGGCGGCAATTCCCAGAGAAGAAAGGCCATTGATCATAGGCGTTATCGGGCCTGAAACGGGTGAAGAAGCAAGCTACGGCATAAGTGTAGTAGAAGGCGTATTGGCAGCGGCCAAACGCTTCAATGCTCAAGGCGGCATCGGGGGCAAAGAAATCAAGGTACTTCACTTTGACGATCAGAGCGACATGGGGATGGCCTCCAGAATTGCGAAGGATCTTATCAGCCAGCGGGTTATCGCAATAATAGCGGCTCCTACAGGCTCCTCTACCTTCTCGCCGATTTATCTGGTTAATGAGGCCAAGACCCTGTTCATCTCCGTTGGATCAAGAAGGCATCTAAAGGCAACCGGCCCATATGTGTTTCGGACTGCTGTTCCTGATGATCTGGCAACGGAAGATTTAATAAAATACGCAGCTACAGAGTTGGGATATGTCAATTATGCATTGGTTACATCTGCCAATTATGAGTTTTCGCTGGATTTAAGTTCGATGTTCAGGCGGGCGCTGGATAAATACAACGGAGTAATAAAAGTTCAGACTGACAGCTACGATACTTTTACAGGGGGCCAGAATATGGGCGCGGTTGTCAGTGCGATCAAAGCCAGCCCGGACCCCTTGCATGGAGTAATTTTTACCGGGGGCACAGATGAGGGAATTCTTCTGGCACAAGAGATGAAAAAGGCCGGATTGACTCTCCCCATCATCGGTGGCGAAGATCTTTTCTCGGAAGAGTATCTGCAGAGCGGAGATGCCGTGAACGAAACTCTCCTGTATACGACCTTTTCTGCAGACAGCAAGTCGCAAAAGATGACCGAATTCATGGAGGATTATGGAAAGGCCAAGCCCAACCGTTTTGCTGCTCTGGCCTATGACACTTTTTTTCTGCTTGCCGACGCAATCAAGGAGTCAGGCTCGACCGATCCTTCCGTGGTGAGAGAAGCGTTGATCAACAGAAAAGATTGTGAAGGCGTAACAGGCAAAACAAGCTTTACCTCAGAAAATATGCCGATAAAACACACAACTATCTGCAGAATAAAAAAAGGGGATAGCGGTGAAAGATCCTTTGTATTGAAACAGTAACGCTGTATGGATGTAGCTGTTTTTTGTGAAGCAATTGGTATCCGGGTACACGGAAAAGGAAGTCTGGCGAAACGAAATGCACCCAACCGCAGTTTGTCCCGCACTTTTGTCGCATGTATAATCGGGAGCGCTCGGGAAATTCAAGTTACGTCGTTGATGGAACTGCTGATAAAACTACTGGTCTACATAAAGGCTGCGCCTTGTTCTTGATTGCAGAAAGCTGTTCAAGCCGAAGTTCCAAAAATGAACGCAGCACCACGCTAGCGTATTCAACTTATATAGAGGATTACATTATGAAGAATCGATTCATGGTTAATAAAACAGTTATTGGACTGTTGGCTGCTCTGATGGCTGGTGCGTCAGGCATCAGCGTTGCTTCAGATGATCACTCGAAAAAAGAGGGAAAAGCCGTTAATTATGACGAAATGGTGCTCATACCCGCCGGGAAATTTACCTTTGGCGATGGCTTCGGTAAAAAAGAAGTCAGCCTGCCCGCCTTTATGATTGACAAGTATGAAGTTACCAATAAGCAGTATGCCAGGTTCAATCTGGATCACAGATATGAGCCTATCATGGCCAATTTCCCCGTGACAATGGTTTCCCACTACGATGCCATAAACCATTGCGATGCGCTCGACAAGAGGCTGCCTACGGAGCAGGAGTGGGAAAAAGCCGCGCGGGGTGCAGACGGCAGGATTTACCCATGGGGCAACGAGTTTGATGTGGAAGCGGCCGTAACCAACGAAACCAATTTTGAGGGGCACCCGATACAGCCGCTGGCAGTAGGGACGCACAAAAAAGGCAAGAGTCCGTACGGAGTCATGGATATGGCCGGCAACGTCTGGGAGTGGACCCACAGTTATGATGAGCGCTATGTCATTCTCAAGGGTGGGTCGTTTTTCGAGAACAGGAATTACTCCAAGGCTCCTAATTCGCTTCGCAGCATTCCCGATGACAGCAAGGACTATGTCGGATTCCGTTGCGTCAAAGACGTCGAAAAGAAGAAATGATCCGTTAGCTCACGATCGCCAGACTGGGTGCTGATGTGGTTGTCGATAAGGTTACCAGCCCCACTCGACCCAGTCAGCAAAAGACGCTGGCTATGCTGAAAAGCCGTTCGCGGCAAGCTTGTCGAACCACGAACGGCCTTTTACCCGGATCTTCTGATGGATTGCCTGAATTAAAAATTGCTGCCATCCCAGCCAAGACTGGGGGCAGCCACCTGACTAACTGGATTCCGTCCGTGCAGAAATACAAATATAACTGGCTAAGTTATTTATGAAAATCAAACAATCGCATTGGCACCATTTTTTTGGCGGGATAGCCCTGCTGCTGCTCATTATCCAAGTTCTTTCCGGCTCGGTTCTGACGCTGTTCTATCTGCCCGACCTGAAAGAAGCCTACGGCAGCGTGCAATACCTCTACAATGAACTGACCGCCATCGCCTGGATAAGAGACACCCACCGCTGGGCCTCGCTGTTCCTGCTGGTCGCGGTCATCATGCATTTCATCAGGAGCTTCCTGAGAAAGGATTACCTTAACCGGGACAGCAAGACCTTGTGGCTGACCGGCATCCTGATGTTCCTGCCCCTGCTGGGTTTCCTGCTGACCGGCCTGATCCTGCCCTGGGAATGGAGAGGGTACTGGTTCATGGAGATGGTGCCCAACTACGTCAATGAGATCCCCGTGATCGGGCCTGCGGTCAGCCAGTTCCTGATCGACACCTTTACCCTGAACCGGACGCTGGTCGTGCATATTGTCATTCTGCCGGCCATCACCCTGGTGCTGATGGGCATACACACCTTTAGACGGGTGATGAAGAGAGCGGGGGGCCTCACCCTGTATGTCATCGAACATCTTCCGTTCACCCTGCCGTTTTTGCTGGCGATTGGCGTGCTGGCCTATGTTCTGCCGATGCCCTCCCAGGATCCGGTGATCGTGCCGATGCCGTTGGAGGGTGAAAATATCCCGACGGCAGAGTGGTTCATTCTCATCTTCTATGTGCCCTATTTGTATTACAAGGGGTTCATGGCGACATTGTTCGGCTTCTATATCCCCTTTATCCTGTTTCTGGTTCTGGCGATATTCCCTTATTTCCTCAAGACGAGGACGCGCAAGGATGTTGAAAAGCCCCATCCGGAAGCTCATCCCGTCAGCAGCGGGATCTGCGCAAAGCTGTGTGCGCCCATCCGGAGAGCGCTGGGGGCGAAGCTTTATACAAAGACAGTGGGCGTTCTGGCGGTTTCCCTGGTGGCACTGGCCCTGTTCGGTCCGCTTTTTGCCGTTTCCCATAAATCCCCGACCATGGGCTGCAATTCATGCCATAACCCTTCCATGGGAGACCGGTTGGGGTTGCCTCCGCCAACTTTCAAGGACCGGGTGAAAAACCCCACGCTCAAGGATAATACCTTTATGGTGGGACACTGGTTTTATCCGCAGGTGATCTGGTAGGAACAGCCGACCGGACCGTGATAGCAAGAGCTATGGCGGGTTAACGGGACAGAATTATTTTGATGATGCGACCGTATAGCGGCCACAGATATTAAAACAAGCAGAAGAGAATGTTTTCAATTGATAAGACGGGGGTTACTTTGATCCTGAAGTGTAGAAAAAATTTTTATGGCCTTATATTGCTGGCTCTCGCCATTGCGATAACTGGCTGTGATCGCCCGGGAGGCACCGGCGCCCTACCTGAAGATGGGCCTGAAGTCGTTACCAAACGATTCTATGAGTTAATCTCGGCCGCGAAGATGGAAGGTGGTACCACGACCGCCAGTGAAGCATACAAAATGGTCGACATCAAGGTTTCCAATTTAAACCTGAACCAGTTCCTGGAGATTATCAAGCGTTATCCGGAAAAGTTTGCGGTGGACGTGGGCCAAGCCGAAATCAAAGGAACTCAGGCCCTGGTTTCCATAAGCTACAAATTGCCCTCCAGTTTTGGCGGCGATTATACGGTGCAGGAGGTGTTGCCTCTTAATATTGATCCCGCCACCAACACATGGAAAATTGATTTTACCGGCGACACTTATGGCATGCAAAAGGATGAGGCAATAGCGGCGAGCAAGTCTGAAGTTCCTCCGCAAGCTAAATCTGAAGTTCCACCAGAAGGGAAATAACGATGAGCGCTTCCAAGATTGCAGAGTGGATCAAGCGGAGGATTCGGCTAAAAATGGGGAAGCCGATACCCTCACATGTGAATTTCTTTTACTGTTTTGGCGGCATTTCGCTTTTCCTCATCCTCATCCAGCTGGTCTCGGGTGTGTTCATGCTTTTTTTCTATACCCCCGAACCCGACAAGGCATTGCAAAGCATTACCTATTTAAGCAATGAGGTCACCATGGGATGGCTGTTCAGAAACATGCACCGGTGGATATCCTCACTTCTGCTGGCGACCGTGTTTTCCCATATGGTCATTGTGTTTTATTTGAAAGCCTACCAAAGCCCCAGACAGTTCACTTGGCTGACCGGAGTTTCACAGTTGCTCCTGGTATTCCTCCTGGTCGTAACCGGGATTATCCTTCCATGGGATTGGCGGTCCTATTGGTCTTTTGCGATATGGATGGATTACCTCGGGACATGGACTGTGGGTGGTGAAACCATCAAGACAGCAATACTTGATACCTTTACCCTGAGTGCGGCGTATTACACTCACATCCTGCTGATTCCGTTAATTCTTGCAGCCTTCCTGTTTTTTCACTTCAAAATGGTAAGACGGTACGGAATATCAAAGCCTCTATAAGCTTCATAAAGGTATCCAAATCATGGCACAAAAAAAAATAGAGATCATCATGGAGCCCAAGTACGCTCCTCCTTATCCGCAAAAATTTCATGCTTTTTGGCCGGAACATGCGATAAAGGCCGGCGCGCTGATATCGGCTATATTTTTGGCATTGTTGTTGTTGTCCTATTTTATAAGGGTGCCCATGGATCCCGCCATGCCACCCATGCCTGATGAAGGTTTCCACATACCCGCCCCGGAATGGTATCTGTTCCTTCTATTTCAGCCCTTCTGGTATCTGACGGGTGACAATACCAAATGGTTACCGGTTGGCACGTTCTGGCTCCCGCTCACGGCAGTGGTTTTTCTGTTTCTGGTGCCCGTTATTTTTCGCAAACACAGCAAAACCCGTTTTGGATTCAAGGCCACCTCGATAGTGGCAATTGCCATCTATGCCGGGTTCGTATGGGCAGTTCCCATCGGAGCCGTGGTAGCCAGCGGTTCTCCCGCCAAGACGCTGGGTTGTCCATCCTGCCACAACCCCATGATGGGCGAAAGACAAGCCCTGCCCCCTCCAGAGATGGGCAAATATTACAGGGTCGAGCGCCAGCGGCAGGTTGACCTGGGCGGTTACAATATAGGCAGTGAGGAGCATGAAGGCGCAATGGGGGGGTCTTACAAGGATGCAAACTGGCAACTGCGCCATTTTTATGAGCCCACGATGACGTGGTGACCTAATGTTTGGTAATGCCAGAAATTCATTCAAGATATTTTCAATGAGAACAGCCTTTAACCCAGATTATCCATTAGCCTCAAAACCGTTCGCCCTGAGCCTGTCGAAGGGCCGTTCATGGTTCGACAGGCTCACCACGAACGGCTTTTCCCCCTCCAGTTTTCCCAATGGATTATCTGGGTTTAATTTTCCTCTCCATAAAACCAGTTATGGCCTGATGCTTTTTTTGTGTGGAATCCTCATGGTCGGAGGGAACGCTTCCGCACAGGGTGAGCACGATCATGGCAATGCCGAAGCCCCGGCTAGTGCCAAAGACCTGGTTACCCCCCACGACCATGGTCATGCCAAGGATCATGCCAAGTCGGCAGCCACAACCCCGATCAAGGAGGTGGCGTTACCCGAAGGGCTCAGTTCGGCACAGTCAATGGCAATAGACTCGACCGGACGTGTCTGGTTTACCGAAAAAGTCGGCAGAAAGCTGGCCGTGTATGACCCGGAAAAAAAGGAATTTACTCCTTACTCCCTTCCTTCTTCGTGGGGGGGAATGGGATTTTCCAATATGACGATGGGACCCGATGGAGAAATCTGGTTTACCGTGACCCGATGGATTGAGGGTGAGAAAGAACCGAACATACTGGGGCAGTTTTCGCCTGCGGACGGGTATTTTACGAAGTACGTCCTTCCTCATCATACGATCCCGGAGGAATTGATCGTGGATGCCAATGGCACGATATGGTTCATTGCCTCCAATAAAAACAACCTCTATCGTATAGATCCCAAAACTCTTGCAATAAAAGGCTATTCTATCCCTACCGCCGATGGCAACCCAAAGAGTTTGGCCGCCGATCAGAAGGGACATATCTGGTTTACCGAATCCACCGCCAACAAATTAGGCGAATTCATGCCGGAGCAAGAGACATTCCGTGAATATGATTTACTGACCCAATTTGCCAACCCGGGAAAAATTTCCATTGATAAACAAGGAAGGGTATGGTTTGTGGAAGTGACGGCAAACAGGCTGGGAATGTTTTCTCCTGAGCAGAACCGGTTTGACGAGGCGATTATCCCCACCCCTGGCAGCTCACCTGTAACGCTTGTAAACGATGACAACGGGAATGTCTGGTTCCTGGAATACAAGGGAAACAAGGTAGGTGTCTTTAATCCGGAGACGGCGATGTTTCATGAATATGACATTCCCACCTTTGGCAGCTTACCGTCAGACATGGTGATAGATCGCAAGCGATCTCTACTCTGGTTCACCCAGAGCTCCACAGATGCGAAACAGTTGGGAATGCTTTCCATTAACGAAGTATTGGCGGAAAGCAACAAGCAGGATGAAGCACCGCCACCAAGCCCTGCTGCTGAAACGGCATCCAATGTAAGCGTATCCAACTGGCTGGTTTTCCTCATGGTGGTTGTCGGCATCGCAACGCTGGGTGGCTGGTTAACCAGAAAATCTCGCAAAGGTGGGCATTCATAAGCCAAACTTTGCTGTTTTTTGCCACTCAAGTTTTGCTTCGCTAAAGGAACATACGCTCCACTTCATGAAACTTTTCGGGCTTTGACGTATCGATAAATTGTGTTCTGCAGTTATTTGCCCGGCGGGAAGTCACCTTTGGTTTTGCCATGCTTCACACAAACATGCAATCGTCCCCTGCACACATTTTTGACAAGGATAATGTAGTGAAAATAGTAGCTGTTTTCTGGATGCTTCTCGGTAGCTTGCTATGTTCCCCATCATGGGGAGTTGATGTCTCCAAGTCGTTCGAAACGCCCACTGCGTATACTCTACCCACCAGAATTGCCATCGACAAAACGGACACGGTTTGGTTTATTGAGTCCAATCTCAATAAGATTGGCAGGTTTCAGCCCGCCAAGGGTGTTTTTTCCGAGTACACCATCCCCACTCCCTCAAGCGCTCCCACGGATCTGACCATCAGCAGTACGGGCAAGGTATGGTTTACCGAATCAGATTCAGACCAGCTTGGCGTTCTCGATCCCGTCTCGCTGGCATTCAAGGAATACAATATTCCAACGATACAAAGCATGCCTTCCAGGATTGCTGCCGACATCCACGGCAATATCTGGTTTACTGAATTTTATGGCAACAAGGTTGGCGTGTTCGACCCTCGAAAAGAGGAATTCAAAGAATATACGATCCCTACACCCAACAGTCGCCCGTCGGGGATTGTCATGGATAAAAACGGCATAGTGTGGTTCGTGGAAACCGAGGGTAACAAGCTGGCCAGGTTAAATCCCCGGGACGGTGTGATTCGTGAGTTTGATTTACCAACACCCCACCAGACCCCAAGAGAAATTACGATAGACGCATCGGGGGCGCTGTGGATCGCCGGCAATATCAATCGTGATTTGACGGTATTTAACCCCACCACCAAAAAATTCAGGACATTTGTATTGCCCAATAACAGTGTCATAGAAAATATGACTGTGACGAGTAGTGGAATAATATTCAGTACGCTCAAAACAAGCGGCAAAATATCCATGTTCGACCCCAAAACAAGCACGTTTATGGAATTGGAAGTGGGTGTAGGCAAGAGCAAGCCTATTGGCATCGACACCGATTCGAAAGGAGACATCTGGTTTGCCGATAAGGAAAAAAATGCGCTGATACGGCTGGATGCGAATATAGTGAAAAAAATGTGGATAAAGTAACGCTTCAGGTTGTTGAGAGGTTGCTCAGCACCTGGCCATCAAAGGCGGACAGAATATGAAAAAATATAAAATAGCGGCGGGTATATTTATTTTGGTCATTATTGCGGCAATTGGCGCAGTGGCTATTCCCAACCCGCTGGGTGCGCAGATATTAGCGGAAGCAAAGTACCGTGGCTATCTCGCCTATACCACTGACGAGGCCGTTACGCTTGCCTATACCCGGTGCTCCACCTGCCACCCGGCTGACAAGATGCTCAAATACTGCTCCAGATGCGGGCCACCCTTTGTGGTCGTCACCCATTCCATGAAAAAATATACGGAATTGATGAACCAGAGAGGCGGGAACTTCAAACCGTTCTCTGACGCGGAAGCAGTTGCGATTACACAAGCATGGAACGGGCTGGTCGGCAATTGGGAGCCTGACTGGGGCATGAAGGACGTCAACAAGCTATTGCAAGGCGATCAGGCACTGATTCGTTTGGCCAACACCCCGGTTAAGGAGCGGCCCATAGAGTGGGCACTGAAGACCAAGCAGGCACCAGGGGCGCACAAGGAAGATAGAGAGATCATTCCCTGAATAGCGGTATCACGCCTTTTATTCGGCAGGTGATGCAATCAATTTTTCGAGAATTTTTGCGTAATAGTACTGGCGCAGATTCTGCCTGGCCATGAGGAGGATCAGCAGCACCGGCACAAAATGAATGCCAACGGCGAATCCGGGCTGGGTGGCAAACTGCCAGGTGTAGTACAGCGCCAGACACAATGCCACGATGACGCTGGCAACTGACAACATCAGGAAATTTTTTTTGCGCCTGATCGCACGTCTGGCAAAATGCAACTCGGAATCAGTCAGGTTCATGCGCCGGCGCTCAATTTGTTTCCATGAGAATTAAAAAGCAGGTTCAGGAGGCAACCTGCTGCAAGACAACCGCCTCACCTGGATTTCCAGAGACTTCACGGCTCTTCCGCTCAACGGATGGCTGTGCCGCCAGAATATCGTTCGCCACCGCATGTCCACGGACAAGGCGGTCACGCACTGACACACCGCCCCGATAGTTTGCCTCGAGATGCAGGCCGGGAATTTGTTTCAGGCGAGCCGCAATTGCCTGCATTCGCAGCTGGTAGGCGCCGTGGTATACCGGCAGTGCTTCCAGGTGCCGGTCAATACGCACCATCTCCGGATCGGTTTTTAAACTTACCAGCGGGCGCAATATTCTCAGGGTTTCGTCCACGAGCCGATTGTCGTCCCAGTCCGCCACCTGAGGCGCGCGCGCACCACCGAGGTATGAAGTAAGCAGTACCTTTCCCGGCGGCGCCCGATCCGGAAACAGGGTGCTCATCCACAGGTTGCCTGTCAGTATTGCGCTTTCTCCTCTCGGCGCCAGAAATCCGGTGCCATCCAGCGGATGCCCCACCGCATCCCGCGCCAGGCCTGCATGCACAACATTCACAGCGGCGTAGCCGATTCCACGCAGCAACTCCGCCAACTCGTTGTCCACCCGGTTAATCAGCGCGGCAGCTACAGAGGCAGGCGTTGTCACGATCACATGACGAGCGGACAAAGTCTGCTGGCCATGTGGTGTCGTTGCCGTGACCCGCCAGCTGTCCCGCTCGCGAACCAGCTCATCCACCGAGTAGCCGGTGCGCACATTGATTCCGGGTGTTTTGGCCAAATTTTCCACCAGCATGCCCATGCCACCATGGAAGGAAAAAGTATCGGTAGTGCAGGCAGTGCGGCGGCGCAATACGCGGTTAACCAGAACCCCGGCAGCCAGGCTACCGTAACGCCGCTCCAATGCTGTAAGGCGCGGCAGTGCGGCGGCGGCACAGGTCTGATCCGGATCCGCCGCCAGCGTCCCGGCAATAAATGGCTCGATGGCTTTTTCCAATACCTCACGGCCAAGCCGGCGGGTAATGAATTCGCTCACCGACTCGTCAGCCCGCCCGCTGGAGAAAATGAATGGTTCCGCCAGCAAGCGTAACTTGCCGCGCATGCTCCATAACGACGAAGCCACCATGGCGCCCATGCGCATGGGTAGTGCCTTAAGGCGACTCCGGTGCAACAGGTAGCGGCGTGCCTCGGCGGCAGGCAGGCGGGCAGTCTTTGCCGATTCCAGGCCGGCCTCTCGCACCATTTCCACAACCTCGGGACGAAAATTCAATACCATGGAGGCGGCGCGTTCGGTCAGATAGCCATCCTGCCGGTGGCTCATGATCTTGCCACCCGCCCGCTTGTCCGCCTCCCAGACTTCAACGGACAAGCCGCTTCGTGCCAACCACCAGGCTGAAGCCAACCCGGAGATACCGCCGCCGATAATCAGTACATCGAGTTTGTCCATATTGTTATACCGCCGGCTTTTCTTTTGTTTGGTCAATCGCATCCGGCTTGTTGGCCTTGAGTTGCGCCTTCATTTTCTCGAGCAAATCATGCCCCAGCAAATCGCCGGGATTTCCCCTCAGCGCAACAAAATTGCGAATGGTATCAAAACGCTTGTCAGCCTCCGGATTATCCTTGAGGCGCGGCACACGCTCACGGGCAATCTCATAGGCGTCAAAGCTCAATTCCTGCATCCCGAAACCCTTCATGCGTTGCACCGCGCGCATCATGGCCACGTTGCGGAAACGCGTCAGGTCGCCGGAAGTGATACGCTTAAGCCCTTCCTTGCGCGCATTGAATTCGGCGGCTTTCTTGATGCCTGCCCGGTTGAAGTCCGGCGCAGACAACACGCGCGCCAGTGCATCTTCATCCCATTCCACACCGCCGGTCAACCGGGCGATGGCCTCCTCGGCATCGGCGCGTTCCACCGTTGCAGCGCGCCGCTTCCTGGCAAAATGTTCTGCGGCATTTTCCAGCGCCGGCGCCACGAACATGAGCGCCTGAGGCGATTTGTCAGCGAGAAACTCCGCAAGCAACCGGTCTGATTCATCAGTCCATGGCAAGCTGCGGCCGGGTTGCGATTCTGATTCCAGCCTGTCCAGCAGCTTGATGTTTACTTCCAGCCGGCCTTCGGAACGGGCGACATCCTCGGCAACCGCGCGCACACCCTCCCGCAAAAATGCCGGCATGGAGGTCAGACGTTCCTGCGCCTGTTCGCTCCAGGGCAACGCACCGTTTATATGAAGCTCGCGTAGCGATTCGTTTGCTCCCTCGCCCGCAGGAATCAATAATTGCTTTTCTCGTTCGCCTCCTCGCCCGCTTGCGGGAGAGGATTGAGGAGAGGGCACCGGGAGAGGGTTGGGGAGAGGGACGCCGACTGCCTGCCCAACCGCTATTTGGGATGCGTCCTCCCGCGTATCCGGCCTGGGCGGGCCGCCGCTTCCGAAACGCTTTGCGGACAAGGTGGCCAGGTGCTCTTCCGTCACCACGTGCAATCCCAACTCATGCACATAACTTTCGGCACGGCTCTTGACCATCTTGCGCAGGAACGAGGGAACCCGCGACAGGCGCTTTTCTGCCTCCTTGTTCCAGGTGAGTTTCTTTGGCTGCTCAATCAATGGTTCGATGACATCAGATCCATCGGGAATATGGACGCACCATGGATCGGTGTCCATCAGGCTGTCGCCCATGGCGAGCGGCCGCGCCCGGCAACCGCCACATAATTTCTGGAATTCGCAGTTGCCGCATTTTCCCTGCAGCGTGGGATGGCGCAATGACTGGAAAACCGGCGATTGATCCCAGATGTCCCAGAACTTCGTGTCGCGAATGCTGCCTTCCTCATCGGGAATGTAGGGACAGGCCGTGACGCCGCCTTCCGGCGTGATGCGGCAATAATGGATGCCTGCCAGGCAGCCGCCACCTTCATATCCGGCGGCGCGCGTCAGCGTTGATTGCGGGTTGCGTTGATAGGCGATGCGCTTGTAATGGGGTGCGCAGCGCGCGCGAATGAGCATGTCCCGGCTTTGCTCCTGCGCTTCCACCAACTGCTCGAGCACCCGCTCGTAGGTGACGGGACTGATATCCGACATGGATTCGCCGCGACCGGTACAGATCAGGAAAAACACGTTCAGCACCCGCGCGCCCGAGGCGCGGGCAAAATCGATCATGGCCGGAATTTCGTCGGCGTTGGATTCGGTGACGGAGAAATGTATCTGGAAAGACAAGCCGTGACGCTTGCAGGCCTCGATGCCATTCAGGGTTTTTTCCCACGCACCGGGAAGTCCGCGGAAGGCATCATGCTTTTCAGGATCAAGGGAATCAACACTGATACCTGCACCCATTGCTCCTGCCGCCTTCAGCGATTGCACGCGTTTATCGGTAAGGGCAACACCGTTTGTCCCGACCACCATGGAAAGCCCGAGTCCGGTACCGTGAGCCAGCAGCTCTTCCAGGTCGGGGCGCATCAGCGGCTCACCGCCGGTCAACACCACCATGGTCTCGGTACTGCGGCTCGCAATTTCCTCCAGCAGGCCGCGCACCTCTTGCGTGGCAAGCTCGCCTTCGCCACCCTGCTTCAGGGTTTCCGCATCCATGTAACAATGTGCGCAAGCAAGATTGCAGCGTTTGGTCAAATTGATGGCAAGCAGAAACAAGCCATTGGTATCGTGGTTAACTGTGTAAGGCGCTTGCATCGCTGTCCTGTTGTAAGCCGCTGCGCGGGTCATGTGGATCCAGGTGGAAATAGCCTTTGGACTGCCACTCCTGCTTGACGGTATTTACCGTGGCGAGGTCAATATGCTGCAGCTTGTTGTGCTGCGCCCATTTCTCCACTTCTTTTATCAGCATGCCACGCACCATGTCCGGTGCACGGCTGAGGCTGTCGCGCGCATCCTTGGCCCAGAGCATGGTTTCACTGACATTGTTTGATCCGGATTTGAACGTGTCCAGCACCTGCCTTACCAGATCCGCAGTGATTTCAGTCAAGCCATTTTTGGCGGCGATGGCCACAATGGCATTGCGGGTCATATCGCGGCTCATGCCTGCCGGCAATCCCTGCACCAGTTGCTCTGCCTCGCCGGTCCATGACACGGCATCAGCCGTTGCTGTTGTCTTCTTGGCGCAAAAGCCAAACGGGCAGCCGCCCCCCCCAGCCACCTTGGAAACCGGCTCATTCTGCGCCTTCATGGTCTTTTCCATTTCGCCGCGCGCCAGCTTGAGGCCATTTTCCGCCACTGCCAGCGCGACTTCGGCGTGACCGTTCTGCCGGGCATAATTCTCGACAGTCTTCCTGCAATTATCGCGCATGAAACCTTCTGGCACCCGCATCAGGCGGGCCAGCGCAGCGGCTTGCCAGTGAAGTTGCGCAGAACTGAGGACTGAGGACTGAGGCGCCTCTGGCGATTCAGTATCAAGGAACGGTTTAATGTGCCTGGCTTCCACCGTGCCGCTTTTCTCCTGGCGGGCTTTTTTCTCGGCGCGCATGCTGAGATTGCCGCGCACGGAAAGGTCCTCGATGGACAACAAAAGAGCGGTTGCCTCACCGGACCAGCGCATCGCGTCTTCTGCCGTGGGTTTATGTTTCAGCTCGCCGGCATCATAGGCAGCGACAATTTCTCCCATGGCCTGTTCCGCATGGCTCGGCATGAGCTGGGCGGTAGCTTCCTCCACGATCCTCTGGGTAATGACGGTATGGCCATGTTCCTGTGCATAACGCAATATGGCCATGCGCGCCATGTTGCGGACAAAAGAGGGCACCCGCTCCATTCTGGATTCGGCTTCATGGGTCCAGGAAGTCGTGACCTCGGAGACGACGTCTATTTTCGGCTGATGTTCGCGCATGCTGAGCAGAATGGCGCAATCCACATTTTCCAGCAGATGTTCGCTGTTGCCGCCAATATCAAGTTCGTCATCGGCATGGATTCCCAGCTTGCCGACAATCAGCAGCGATGGCTTGGTTTTCTTGGCATACTTCTCAATGGCGTCGTGGGGTTTGCCGGCCAGAAGCTCCGTTTCTATTTCAACATCAAAATCCCTGGCGATGGAGCGGGCGACAATCAAATGACCTTCATATATCTTGGCCAACCCGGAATCGATGATTTCTTCGTGCAGTTTTTCCTGATCCTTGAACTTGAATACCTTGCCAGCCTCTTCCGACAATACCCCGGCAATCCGGTTGAAGGCCACATAGTGGTAATAGGGATCAAACGCAGCAATTACCTTGACGGGCACCTGCCATTGTTTGGCCAACGCCAGTGCAGTGAGCAAACCTCCGTAGGACTTGGCCGAACCATCCACTGCGACGACAATCGGGCCTTCCATGACAGGGCGGTCGGCTGCCTTGATGATAAGCGTATCAATGGCTGAACGCCGCGCCACACGCTTGCTTACCGTGCCCAGTCTGCTTCCCTGAATGGCGCCCAGGCCCATGGCGCCCATAACGAGCAAGTCATAGGCGCCGGAATTGGCTTCCCGCGTAAGTTCGCGGTAATTTTTTCCTTCCAGCGAGCAGCGCATGAAGTCGATGCCAAGCTGGTCGCATTGGGCTGCTGCCTGATCGAGGTAAGAGTCGGTAATAATCGACAGGCCGCGGGTAATCAGATCATCATGCACATCCCGTTGGCGCTCCAGTTCCTGCTCCTGCTTGAATTGTTCCGGCAGGCCGCCTTCCATCTGGCGGAAGCGCATGTCATGCAGTTTGGCGGCATAAACATGGGCGCCGGTAATCACCGGGCTATCTACCAGCCCTGCCAATTCCGCCGCATTCTCCATGGCGGCATTTGCGTGGTCGGAGGAATCCAGCGCAACCAGAATGCGTCGATGCAAATGCGCGTCAAGTAATGGATAAGAATCTTCGGCAATAGCCAGAGAAGCTTGTGGCGTCATGTGATATGTACCTCTTTTGCTTTAAGCTTTGAGCATGGGGAAACGGCTCTTAAACCGCCTATTTTATAAGTCGAGCGCGTATTTTGAAATTATATGGCAAATTCATCTGCCGGAGGTTTTGAAAAAGCAAAATATTTTTGCCTCCACAAAACGAGAGAGGTATATCCCTGGATTTTCATCCGTAGGATATACCTCGCTCAAACAGCCATTACTACAGGTTCAATACATCTGGCCTACTTGCGCACCTCAACATTCAGATGAACTTTCGACATGACAAGCCCTGATTATTTAGCAACCTTCACTGAGACTTCGGTTGGCTTCTTTCTGTTGCCGCCTTCAACAAACCCACCGCCAACCAACTCGCTGCCCGGAGCGCGCCCGGTCATTTCCGATTCAATCAGTTCCTGCGCCTCCTTGAAGTCTGCACTCTTCGACGCATTGAGCGCATCTACATCACCCTTGATCGGCTTGAAGGTCGACTTGGGGTTCAGGTACTCGGTTACGCTCTTCGGTGGCGGAACATCCTGCATCGCCCGGATAAAGGCAACAATATTCCAGATATCCTGATCCTGCAGAACGTTACCCCAGTTGGGCATGGACGAAGACAGCGATACAGCCTCACCACCACCCTTGATTACGGTAAACAGTTCAAGATTGGTCTTCTTCTGCATGTAGTCGCCACGGGTCAGTGTCCTTGGCCGCGGATCCAGCTCGGAGGCGCTGGGTCCATCACCGTGCATCAGCCAGCCGTGGCAGGCGATACAGTAGGAATAGTAATAATTCTTTCCTTGAGTCGGATCGGCACCGGCCACCAGCGTTGCACCAAATGTAGGAGACCAGTTGCCCGACCATTGATCGTACACGCTTTTATCAGTCACGCCATCCGATTTGGGAGCCTTCACACGATCCCACAACTCCGTCTTGTAGCTGCCTTTGGTATCTGAGCCATAGCCACTGTGCGTTTTGAAAGTCTTGGTGTCGGAATCGGCGCGCTTGCCCACACCCGTCAGGTAATCGAACGGCGCGATGCCATAGGTGCTGCCACCCTGACCTGCCTCCATATCGGCGCCTTCTTTCAAAAACGCTGCAGACGCGGCTTTCGCTTCTGCTTCAGTTACCGTAGGGCATTCCACCTTCTGCCCACCGGCGGTGCAGCGCTTCTCCGGCGCAGCATAAGATGCCGCGCTTCCCCACATCATGCCCAAACTCGTCACAGCGATCAGGCCTATTTTCAACTTGGCATTCTTCATTTTCTATTTCTCCCTCTTTAAGCCACCCCCCGCAGGAGGATGGCCGGTTATTCATCCGTATCTATTGCACAAAGAGTAATTACAGTCCCTTCACTCGTTCCGCTATAGTGAGCGCTCCCCCTTCCAACAAACCTGGCAGGGTTTGTGCCTTGTCATAATCACCCACAGCCAGATTGGAAGGCCCTTTCTTGGGATCATCAACAAAGAACGCAGCTCTCATTTCCAGATGCAACGGTCCACAGAAGTGAGTACAGAAGATTTCATATTCGCCTGCGATATCCGCCGTAAACTCATGCACGGAAGTTACTCCGCGTGGAAGATCCATGTTGGACCTCTGCCCATAAGGACCATAGATGGTCAGACCCATCGTGACATCAGGATTCTTGGTGATACCGGACGCCTTGTCGATATTGGTGCCGAACAACCGCACCTTGTCGCCCTTGTTAACACGCACCTGACGTGGAATGTAGCCATAGCTGAAAGCCTTCATGTGAACTTCCTTGACGCCATCAACAGTCTTGACACCGGGAGGGGTGGTTTCCTTGGGAATAAACCACCTTCTCGCGTGTGCCCTGTGAGGAGGATCAAGCAGTTCGGTCGTGCCGGTAATCAACCCGCCTTGCTCCGCCTGGCCCTTGGTCCAGTCCTTGATCAGATAAGCCATCAGGCCCTTGGCGTTATGCGGCTCGCCGTCCACCGGCATGATTCTCAATGTCTTGCCGTAGGTCGGGCTCTTCTCGCGTGCATCCCACATCTCGAAGTTAACCGGGAACACGATACCTGTTGGGCTGAACAGACCGGTAGAGAACTTGTTCAGTGCCATCACGTAGGAGTTATCCGGGCTGATGGAAATATGACCGGTTCTGTAGTGAGTCGGGATTTCGTCAACCACTTCCAGCTTCGCGTAAGACACCTTAACGTTCGCGTCCGCCACGAAGCAGCTCTCATAGACGTACTTGGAAGTCAGGCCATCCGGGCTATCGATACCAGCCCGATAGGAACCGCCATCCTTGTTATATACGTCCATTACCGAGTGCAGAGGACCTGCGCAGGTTGGCAATACTTTCTTGACCGCCAACTTATCAACATCGATAACAGTCATGGTTGCCGAGAGTTTATCACTCACCACCACCATGGTGCTTTCCGGATTGATGTCGGTGCCGTGCGGGTTCTTGCCTACCGGTATTTCCTTGATCAGCTTGAAAGGGCTGGTGGAAAACACGCCAACGGTGGAATGGTAATAGTTGCCCGCGAAAACATACTTGCCATTCCGGGTTGCATCGATATAGTCAGGAGCGCTAGGAGAAGGACCCCAGTCGATCACTTCGGTCTTGCCCGACTTGATGTCGATCTTGGCCATCTTGCCGCTATATTCGCCGGTTGCAAACAGGTTCTTGCCATCGGTGCTCATGGCAATATGGTGAACCCCGAACGGGAACGGCAGTGCGATAATTCTATTCAAATAACCTGTTTGGAGATCGAATTCGCAAACCGTATTGGCGCCCTTGTCATTCAGATAGACATACTTGCCATCAGGCGTTCCGTTCTTGTTGCCTTTATTGCTTCCACCGAAAGAAATTTCGTGGGTATCGACACCGCAATCGATGTGACGATAAGTTTTGAAGCTGGGGATACCGATAACTGCCATCTTGCCGTCCACGCCGCCGGACGAGTACAGAATCATCGGATCAATGGTTGGCGTATCCCTGCCATCCGGTACCGCATTCTGCCATGCCGGGATGGCCAAAGAAGGGTCCTTCGCAGCATGAGCTGCACCCGCCATCAAGCAACTCATCGATAGAGCGCTCACCATAAGAAACTTATATTTGTCTTGCATTATTACCTCCCTGTACGCAACTGCTTAAAGATTAGGATAGCGCAACATTGACGCCGGCCTTCAACCCAAATTTACTCAGGTACCTCAACTGCCATACTGCTCTACTGCTTCGATGCTCTTTACAATAATCATTACATCAAACACGGGCGCACTTTAACTGCTTCATAACTCGTTAATGCCCCGCCTCTGTTCCTGCCAGTGCCACATATTACAAACTTCATTAAAACCTTGATTGCGCGTCATTTCATCACAACCACTCATGCGGCATTCTGACGCATGTGGCATTTTGACGCAGCCCTACGCGAATAATTACATCACCCGCACCGCGAATGCTTGACCTAGATCAAAAAATTGAAACAAATTTTTGCGGAAAGAATAATTATCCTGAAAACGACAATTGATACTTGTTGTAGGAGCGTGCCCT